>Ga0209489_104937_pt1 | contig 23890 bp, 13 predicted proteins | sample SiratrowhiteBW_FD_187527 | JGI IMG/M metagenome (GOLD analysis project Ga0209489, IMG submission 187527) | Root nodule microbial communities of legume samples collected from California, USA - Siratro white BW (SPAdes) (version 2) | ecosystem: Host-associated > Plants > Roots > Nodule | place...
TTTTTTTTTTAATTTTTCCTTTTTTTTTTTTTTTTTTTTTTTTTTTCTTTTCTTAATTTGTTATAGCATTTGCATATGTAATGAAATTGGAACTGTGTTGTGTTTAATCTAGATGGCAATAGGGTTGTGTTAATGCGAATTGGTCGGTGTTGATGTTTTTGTTAAACAGTTCATTTTGTGTGTGTTTATTCACCTTGCGTTAAACCCATTATTCATTATTGGGTATACCAACAGAAGCAAAGATGCTGACAATATAGTGAACGGTGCAGCACAGAGAAGCATGGTGGTACCACACCTTTATTTTGAATGATTCTCTTCTATCCCCATCCATTGGTGAGTATTTTCATCCTGTGACTCACGTCTAAATTTATTGTTGCTGACAACGATGACCAACTACACTGAGAGAGAAAGCCATGTTCTGGTCTTTCTTGATTACTGTGATTTGGTCAAGCATTTGTGTCTGGATATGCGATGGGATGATTCTCCACAACGTTTGGTTATTACGCTTTGGGGTTTATGTTTATGTTTCTGTTCGATAACAGTGTACTTAGTTGAGATTGAATATTTGTCTAAGATTTTGTAAGAGGATTCGTGGTTCTCATCTCCCTCTTTATTCCCTACTGTATAAAAGATACATATATATATATATATATTTTTTTTTATCTCAAACAAAAAATAGTTTAGTGACTACAAGTATAAACATATTTGACTTTTAATATAATAAGAATAAAATCTATACTCTTCATATAAAAATTTTAACTTTGTCAATTTTATTTGAAATTTTGTTAATAGTTGAGAGAATTAAACATGTATTTAGTTTAGAGTAGTTATTATTATGTATGTTTCTTAAAAAAATACTATTATTTATATGTAATTAATCAATATGTAATTAATCATTAAAAATTATTTACAATTTTAAATTTATAAAATAAAAAATAAAGAGTAATAGTCTCTTGAAATTAATTGTATATAAACAATAACTTTTTTTAATAAATAAATCTAACAATTACAATTATAATTCTTTTCTAACAAAAGGCAAAATATATCAATATTTATTGTATTAATTGATATTTATTTTTTTACATTTTAAACTAAACTTTTTAGTATTACATGTGGACATCACCTTAGTACCACTAATTTTATTAAGATTTTTTTGTTCGGGAAAATAGTTTTGGATAATTATATTATAGATTTTATATTGAATGATCCAACATGTGAGGTAATGTGAGGTATTATCTGTTTTGGAATTTAAAATTCTATTAGAGTTTTAAATTAATTGTAGTTTCCATTTATAAGTGATGTGAGACTATTGAGGATATCATAACAATAATAAATTATTTTAGGCTGGAATCAAATATGGTTAATATAATTAACTACTTTATGGTTATGGTTGAATTCATTTATTAGTCTTTCCTAGTCTCTAGTTCAAAGATAAAGTTATTCCAAACTAGAATATTAAGAATTGAGTATTAGAATTGAGTATTTTTATTTATAATGAGATATGTATTTTATAAGTCCTAGTTAGTTGTTCTATTATCCTCCAGATTTTAATTGGTATTATCTAATTTTTAAAATTTGTCTTTTTCTCAATCTCAAGTACTATTAGTAGATATTTTTGTGATTTTCACTTAAGATTTTAAGTAGTTTTAATCAAGGTAGTTAAAATTGAGATTTTTAGTAGAATCGTAGAGAGTTTCTAAGATCGTAAAATCGTAACACGAATTGTAGATTTTACTTTTTTTAAATATATATAAATATATATATAAATATATATATATATATATATATATATATATATATATATATATAATAATATTTTTGTAAAAAAATAAATAAATAAGAGAAATTAAAAAAAGTATTTGAGGAATGATTCAACCTTGATACAAAACTATTTAAGTTTATATAGTCACATTTTTTCTATTTTACTTAATATATTACATGAAAAGTAATTAAGTAATTAAAAAGATTAATTGATGTGTTGGATATATTATGAAGGAGTAATAACAATATAAAATCTATGTAAAAACATCTAGTGTCCAAATGAGATCCAAATTAAAGTCACGAACCCTATAAACACAAACCAAATATACACACATAACTAATCAATTCATTTGTTAATACTTCATTAAACAAGTCTACAAAATCAACTACTTTGACAATACTTAATAAAACTTAAGTTCATCTAATATAAATCACTCACATTAAAATAAAAATTAAAGAAATTTTCATTACTTTTATCTCCTTCACAAAGCACGTCAATAAGAATATTCTCCTCCTCTAAAATTGGGATGACAAGAATATCATCATCTTCCACACCACCTTGGACTTGACCTTCAACCAAGTGTTCATCATCTCCATTTGAATTAAGAATATCATTTAAATCTATATTGCCCAAGTGTGTGAGTTGTGGAGTGTGATTTTTTTTTTGGCTAATAAGGAGAAGTCCAAGAAAATCTTGTTAGTGTATGCTCTAATGACTTTGGATGTGTGAGTGTGACTGAGATGTTAGAATTAAGAGATGGTTAAAATATCTTAATTAAATTAATTTAGTTTTATTTTAATTAAAATTGAAATGAAACCCAATCAAAAAGAAAGAGTGAACGGAGACTATTTTTTAATGAATCTCTTTGTTAATGATTAGCAAGTCTTTTACACTATAAATAAAATGCTTTCAAAATGGGATGTTTTTCAACTTTTGGATGTTCAGCTTATCCATCCCTTAACCTTGAGTCAGGTTAGATGAAAATACTTAACTAATATTAGTTGTGGAAGCTTCCATCGAGACTTTCGAATGTCACATTGTCTTCAAAGTGAAAAACTCCTCAACCGTCATTCTTTCTCATGTATATTTCCAAGGAATTAGGAAGGATCGGGGTATTGTTTGAGGGATTACTTGGAATAAATTCAAATATAATGTACAAAGCTTTAATAAACAACTATAAATAAAATGCTAAAATGCATACGTAGGGCCTAGGTTGGCAGTAAGTCGAGATGCACATAAATATAGAATGTCTTTGCCCCTTTATCTTTTAATTTGGGAAGAATTGGAAGTTTGTTGTAAATTGAAAACTAACCTTTCGTAGATTGCTCAAATAAGTTAATCCATAATCCATCTAAGGTCAAACCCAAGTCGAGTTGGAATTGTTTTATCGTCGATCTCAATTCATTTAAAGTTGGACCACAACAAAGTAGCAAAGCTGGAGTCATTTTATCATCAACCTCAGTTTATATAAGATCATACCTCAGCTGAGTGAGAGTCGTTTTATTATCAAAATCAGTTCATTTGAAGTTAGAGTCTAGCCGAACTGGAATCATTCTATCGTCAACCTTATTTCATATGAAATTGAATTCTAGTAATATTAAAGTCAGTTTATCGTTGACCTCAGTTCATTTTGAGACTAGACTCATTCGACAAGTTTAGAGAATATAAAATGAAATAACATAAATATTTTAAAAATCTCTTTATGATTATGTAATTATCTTCATTGTCACTCTATATTGTATGTTTTAGCTACCAAATGAAATGATTGCTAATTATGACCAAAATAATCACCAAATTAGATTTTGGTTGCTAAATAACTACAAAATAGAAGTAATGATTGAATTTAGTGACCAATTAAGTCAAGATAATTGATATCTAATATTAGCTATCAAGGTTTTAGTGACCTATGCCATTAGATTCTAAGTTAGTCTCCAACTTAATTAGATACCAATTTAGAATCTAATGACATACGTGACTAAAACCTTGGTAGCTAATGTTAGAAACCAATTTTATTGACTTAATTGGTCATTAAATTCAATCATTACTTTTATTTTGTAGTTATTTAGCAACCAAAATTTAATTTAGTGACTATTTTGATCACAATTAATAACTATTTCATTTGGTAGCTAAAAATTAATCTCTAAATAACTTTTTTCTTATAATGCCTACCATTATCTTTTTTTTTTCTTGATGTCATAAATGAAAAAACACTTTAACTTTGATCCTGTACGGGTGTGTTTCAAGAAAAAGTAGTTTCATTCCTTCACTTAAAAGTTATTATAAAAAAGTTAGTAAAAAAGTTTTGGTGGAAACATAAAAAGAAAATCACCATTCTCATTTATATCTTAACTAATATTATCTAATTTTTAAAAACTTATACTTTTCTCAACTAATTTTAATTATATAATTTTGTTGACGATTTTTTTCTTTGTTCCACCTGTCATAGCATAAGTTACATATTCTGATTATTCTTTGCATGATTATTCTTTGCATTTTGTTATCTGCGGTCGTCTTGCTAGCGAAAGTTCTAGATCTTGCCCTTCTCTTGTCCTGTGGAGTTAGTCAAAGTAAGAGAAACCTAAGTAGAAGTTACTTTGTCTAGATCGGGTTGACAATTTTCGACAATCCAATTATTAAACAAGAGAGATTAAGCCCAAATTATTGAGAATGCAGGTCCCCTTTGATACAATATTTTATTCTTATTTTTTAATTTCTGTATGATCCTTGATCACTAGTAAGAACTGTATAACAGAAACTTTATTGATCCAGCGTCTTCAATCTTTATTTGTTTCTCCTGCAGAAACTTCCAAAATGTTACATCGCAAATGTGTTGAAACAAACTAGGAAGAGTGGTAGCTGTGAAGGCACGTCCCTCTACAGTTTACTTTGTGAGTCGAATAATCAATAGGTCCATTCTTGAGGCAGAACTATCTCATTCTGGATATCATTCTGGATCTGTGCCAGTTGGTTCCGTGATTGTCGGTTTTCTAGTGAATACATGCCATCCTTGTTACTCACTAAAACATCTGCAAAATATAACAATAACATAGTAACTCAATTAGTTAGATTTGCATATTACCTAATCAATAACTGTGAAATCTCCTCCTCAATTGTTGCCACTCAACTTTTGAATTTTTATGCAGAGTAACTGCACCAGTTTCCGAAAGCAAAATCTGATAATCCAATTGTTTTACAATTCCTTATAAGACTTTTAACCAAGCAGAAGACTTCTAACCAAACTAAACTTGGATAATAATAATAATAATAATAATAATAATAATAATAAATATAATAGGTTGGTTTGCAATATATGTAATGACTAACAAAGTTGGTTAAAGTCAACTATAAATGTTGTCTAATAACTATGGTGAATTACAGTTTATTAAAACTATGGTGAATTACAGTTTATTAAAAAGTGAAGTTTAACTTTGTTTTGATAAAGAGTTTTTTACAATTTTCAGAAAATTTAAATATATTAATTTTTAATTACTCTCATTTCAAAATTTTAATTTGGATAATAGGAATTTAAATTTATTAAAATTATTATTTTTATTTAAATGAAGTAATTCCATTACCACAAACTGTAAAAATATTAAATGCAGACTTAACACCAGATAATTCCTTCAAATATCAATAAAAGAAACAACCATAAAAAAATTTAATAAAATTCTTGACATTTATAGAAAATAAGTCGCACATGATTGCGCAAGAAATAATCCTAAACCTATATAATAAATAATCTTACCAATATCAATCGAAAAATAACGCGAACTAGCATTAAATGAAAAAAAATATTAATTTATATGACTGTAAATTTTTGTGTGGATAAAAATTCCTACTTTAACATTGGTAAAAAATTAGTTATGTCAATGTATAAATTTTTTTATTAAGATTAGCTGAGAAATAATCATGACATAGATTTTCATGAAGATTGGTCGAAAAAGATTTTCCACTTATATGTTTGAAAATAATCTCAATTAATTAATGTTAACATAATCATATGTGACACCAACTATAAAGACCACTTATATTAAAAAAAAGTAAAGAAAACTCTAACTAATGTAATATATAGCTAAAGAATAACAAAGGTTTATGTCCAAAGATAATAGTCTTAAAAATGACAACTAAAAAAATAATAGAAGTAAACTTCACATTTATAATAACTTTTCTTAACATCGCTATAATATCATGCTTCTCAATCTTAACCCAATGGACAACATTTAAATTAAAGTTTATTTAATAATGTATCGATTCAGATTGAAAAATATAAAAATAAAAAGTCAAAAATTAAAAGAAAAACAACTAACAATACCAATATTTATTCTAATTTTAAGTAAAGTTTAAATTTTAAATAATGAAATTCCTCTCTTGTATTTTTAAAATTTCAACTTGGAAGATTTCGAATCAGAACAAGTGTAAAACATTTTAAATTTTTTATAAAAATAATTACTCTACAAAATTTATATAAGTGTTTGTGTCCACGAGAGGATGATGAGAGAAGGAGGTACCATGCAGGGAAGGGAAGCCAGCAGGTTTAGTAGGTCCAGACGTGGCAGCCATTTGGTGAAAGTGAAATTGCAAAGCCTGGACTACTCTAGCAGGTATAAGAACTCTCGAACACCCTTTACCTGTTTAAATCACAAACGAACAACCAAAATATTATTTTTTTACCTGACTTTTAACTTTAGCCAAAAGCTACAACCGAAAGTGCCAAACATGTGAACCAAATACAACATGAATGGGAGAGTGAAGAATCTATGGTTAAAGGAAGCACTCTATAGTCGCAAAAAATTAAAACATGGTTGAAAAATGTGAACTAGTTCGCATGGTGAGATTCCATGTCAGGATTCACCGATGTCCACCACCAGTGACCAAACAACAACGTGAATCAAAAACGAAGGAAGCGCCAAAATTTCTCCGAACTGAAACAATACCTGTTTTCTTAGGTGCCTCGAACGGGGCACCAGTTTCTCCACGTGGCAAGAAAACACCAGTCCCAGAATGTGAGCCTCGTGAATCAGTTTGTTGGTTTGTAAGAGGGTTCTGCAATGGTGGATGAATCCTTCTTCCGTAATCACACCCAACGTTAACTCCTTTACCTTTCTTTTGAAATTGCTGTGATATGTGCCCTTGCTTTTTCGCCCCATATGCTGCTGGGCCTTGCTTCTCAGACAGAATCTTGTCTTGTCTGATCGGAGACAACTATAATAAGGAAACAAACTAGGTTGTTGGAATGGAGTTTATGAATTAAATTATATTATGAACTAAAATTTGGCTACAGAACTTGGTTGCATGGATTGAATTTAACTGAAAGATTAATGCTTTTAATTTCCTTATGGCCTTGCCAAAAATAAATAAAAAAGGGTGTCAAATCAAAGTTACTGTTATCTCACTTGAACAGCTCCAATTTGTTCCTGAAGGAGTGAGTAGTGTTCAGTGTTTGAGGTCTCCAAACTCTGATTCACATAACCAGAATGGCATTCGGAACTGTCCCCTTCGTCCACCATCATCTTTTCTAACATCTCCATCGTATCATAGGCGCTTTCCCAACAGAAGTCATGGCTGGTAGGCGAAGAAGAACCTTCAGAGCTCCCCTTAATTGAGCTGAAAGTTGACTGGGGCGAAGTATGCGAGTCCCATAGCTTCGGCAAGAGAAAAAGGTAAAAACACATGATAAGGCCAAGGCTATAGCTAGAAACCGGGAGAAAAAAGCATTTTTAAAAATTTTGACATGGTGGCATAGTAGATGAATGAGCAGAATTACCGATTCCAAATGATGAGAACTATTGTCTGAAAAATCGAATTTGCGTTGGTCTTGAAGCATGTTGTGTGGGCGGGTAGAGTAGGGGAGTGAAGTGGTAGAGGATAGAAATTCACGGGGAATGAGCTTGGGTGCGTTGGTGTGATGAGTGTCACCTGATGGTGGGAGAATAGCCATGATAAAGGGAGAGATTATAGTGATGATGAATGAAAATGAGATAGGTAAGGTGAGATTTTAATGAGTTGCAATTATGGTTGTCACTGGGGGAAGAGATTCAATGATTACATAGACTCTTGGTAGTGGCACAAAGAAGGTTTTAAAAGGGGTATTGTAAGGAGAGGGAAAAACAGGCAACATAAATTGAGATGGGTTTTAGGTTAAAGGTTAAGAATGGAATGGATGGTAGTATTAGGACAGGGTGGTGAAGTGTGGGCCCAATGTCTGTTGGGGCTTCTGGTACAGCCATTTCAGGCTCAAAGGTCGGGTTTTATGAGTGGAATGTGCTCTGAACCAGCTGTGAGTCTGATTGTCTTTTCTTGCCTTCACTTCAAATAGGAACCACTTCTACTTCTACTTACATGTATTTATTTTCTCCCTAATATACCTATTTTTGTCACTATAAGGAGAATGTTACAATAGAGTATAAATTGTACTTATATACATTACATCTTTATTAAGATTCCAACATTTTCATCACCAAATTCAATGAATAATTAAGATGACGATGACGTGATATAAAAAAGTTATTTTTTTTTATACTTTTGTTTATTTAATTTAGATTTAAGGAATAAATGAGTTTGAGATTTCTTTTCTATTATCTTAAACTAGAAATGAGTTTGTCTTTTTCTCTTTATATAAGGACATTTATTATATTCATTCAGGCAGATTTGAAATGAAATAAATTTTTAAAATTTTTTTGAGTGTGTCTCATGGAATTTTCTTTGTTTATTTTAGAATAACACTTTAAAGCTTATTTCTTGATGGTGTATATTATCAAAGGGATGTAGAAAGTTTATTTTTTCGGATTTCTTATCTTGTGAGCTAAGTCATAAGTGACGATTCATCACCTTGCTTATCTCAGATTTGAGTGTTGCAAGATTTTTGATAATTTCTAATATTGATTGTTATCTTATAGGGTAATTCACAAATAATAAATAATTCCTAACATTGATTCTTATCTTATAAGATAGTTCACAAGTAGTAAATCACCATCTTATGTGGATTTAGATGATGCAAGGTATTGTTCTAATTCCTAGTATTATCTTTATTTTTTATATTTTCATTAAATATTTTCATTTTCAAATTATCTGTAAATTTTAAATAAAATGATCCTAATTCAATTTCTTTTTCCATTTCTATAAACGTTTTCAATTTCTATTTTACACCTCCCACTCTCAACCTAAGGTACTTATAATTTTATTGTCCGAACCGGTATCTCAAGATTTTGTAACCAGTGGTAATTGCTATCTAATTAATTTTCAAAATTATAAGTACCTTTGAATATTCAAGCTTTGGAAGTTTTAGTCCTATTTAACTGTTCTGCCTCTAGATCATGTCGGTACAATGCTCGAAGGATCATCAATCTCCATCTATAATACTTAAAGTATAAATTAAGTTGACTATCTGAATGAGAATTGAATTAAAGATCTTAATAAAATATTAACTTATTAAACAAATTGTAAGTATAGATTAATAAAAAGATTCAACCTGAGCACAGTCCATAACGATAACTGTCCATTGTAAAATAATATAAATAAGTTGTCATACAAATAAAAGTGAAGTTAAATAACATTTATAAATCATGGATATTATTTCCTTCCAGATTAAGAAAATACCAAAACCTAGATGAAGAAATTGTGGAAAGATTCTGGCTTATTAAATTCATTCTGACCTTTTTGTTACGAAAAAGTCATCTAAATGTTGATATGTTAAAGAGCAAATTTTAGAAGAAAATCTTATATATTGTGAAAGAGTTAAGAGTTTATGACTCGAGGTCCGCACTTGAAAAGGAATCGAAGTGAACAAGAACGAAATTAAGGAATAAGAATGAAACATTATTTCAAATGTTTCGGCGTTAATTAATGCTTGACTTTTATTAAGCGTCCCTCCAACTGGAGAAATTTGAAGTAAAGGAAAAGGCGTTAATTAGCCCTGAGGAATATTTAGCACTAAAAGAGAAGGTTTAAGTTTAAGGTGACAAAATCACCCACTTAAACTACGCCTGAATTCTAATTAATAGCAAATACTTGTATTATACTGCTGCTAAACTCCCTTAATTTAACATCTAAATTCCCAATTAGTTTACAAAACCTGTATTATTGTGGACTGGTCGTGTTGTGTACTCCTTTAAGATACAAATAAATTATTTAAAAGAATTAGGCTAGGAAGATAATTAAAAAATGAAAAATTTCATTAAAAAAATTCAATATAAAAAAAACAATTAACTTATTTTTAAACATGGTCTCTTTACCTTTTTTCAATAATATAATACGTTATATGTATTTAATTTCAAACACAATAAAGTTTTTCTTGTATATTTCAATTTTAGAAATTTTTTCTCATTTCAACTCAAGTAAATCACCATTCTTCCTTCTTTTTCTTCTTTCCCCGATCTCCTATTTTTATAATCCAGATTGAGTGTTAATGTCTCTCAATTGATCTCCTATTTTTATAATCCAGATTGAGTGTTAATGTCTCTCAGTTGTAGTCTCTCTTATTCTCATTGCTCATGTTCAATATGCAAACAAGAAATATTCAAGATAATTGAAAATGAATCAATTTTCAAAAATTAATTTAAGTATACATAATTGGAATTGATAATTTTTGTGTTTGATTCCTAATATGTATGAAAACTAAAAGACAACACATCACCGTCAATTCACTCTTATTTTTGATAGGTTTATCAAAGGTGATGATATTTTGACACACACCAAAGAAAAAATACTTACTTTGAAAACTCAAAATGATATTTTTTTAAAATAATGTCAAAGTCTTATTTTTTTGTCTATCAGTGAGGACTTTTATCCCCTTAGGCTATTATACTTCTAATTTTTTTTTCTTTTCTAAAACTTTCAACTCTCTCTTTAATGTTTAGAAAGACCTTTTTTTGATCTTCAAGACTTCTCATCCCTCTTATTCACCATCCAAAGGTGAAGATAGAGTGAAGAGTGATTTGTCCACTATCTCTTTTTTCTATTTTTATTTATTTTATATATAGATAATTATTTTTCATATGTTCATTGATTAAATTTTAGGAGGCTCGCACGCCATTGTGTTCAAATTAATTTTGAAGAATGCTCCAAAGTAAAGAGAGACCATATAAAAATTCTTAAAGTTTTAAAACATAAAGATAATATTTTTTTATCCTTTTTTCTCATCTTTATTTATTTATATTTTGTTCTTATGGACTAAATGTTGTTAATATCCTACCCGGATTATTTTTAGAAACTCTATCTAAATAAGGAAAAGCTTCTAGCAATTCTTTTAAAATTTCTAAAATTTCATAAACATGTCATCTCAAACTTATATCAACATAAGTTGACAAATCCATAACTTATGTTCTACTTCAGAAAACAATACAAATCTTTCCAAACTAAGATTTATGATTTTGTTTTTTCTTTATAGAGTATAAAATGACGCCAACCTTTTTTTCGTTTGTTGTAAATTATACATTATCTATACTTTGTATTGCTTTGTTTGTAGGTAATATATTGCTTGTATTTTTTTTTTTTTATCATCTCTGTTTTGTTTCATATATGGATTATATATTATCGCTGTTTTTTTTTATTTGTAATGATACGTCATTTGTACATATATCATGTGTTTTGCATCACTTTAAGATGGATACTCTTAGTCACTTCCAAATTAATGAAGTACGAATATTATTAATGTCGGTCCAAAAATAATTTCTATTTTGAAAAATAATGGAGTAGCCACAGTAATTTATTAAAGGAAAAACTATGGAAAACAAAAAAAAAAATCAGATAAGACAAGTTTGCAAAATCGGATTTAAAGTCCGGGAGTCGGTTGCGTGTGGTGAAGGTACTAGCACCCCCACAATGCCCGCCCTAAGGCGGTACCTTTAATTAAACAAATAAAATAAAAGAGTGTGATTTTTAAAAATATTTATTTTTCCCAAAAAACAGAAATAGAATGCAAATAACAACAAACAAAAATATATATTTTTTTAATAGGGGATCCGACAAGGATTTGACCTCGCTCCTACGTATCTCTATACAGGATAGAAAATCAGAGTACACATAGTTCTGTTCTTGGGTATTTGTGAGGGGCGTTTTCGTCGAGATGTAGTGCTTGTAGGGTTCGCTGAAGGGTTTCGAAGCTTGCATTTTTTCCGTGAGTGATATTTGGTTTGTGTATTTAGGAAGTGGGGTTAACATGACATAGAAGGTGGTTTGGTTGATGATTATTGGAATGGAATGGAAAGGTAATGGAGATTCATGATGGGATGTACAGTGGAGATGCAAGGCAAAAACACAACGCAGAAACATTGTAGAATTATGCGTTCATGGAGATGCATGTTGATGAAATAAGAATAATTATGGGTGATTTTTATTTTATGCCATGAATGAATGTACAAGCAAAAAGGAAAAAAACATACCTGGTCCTTAGTCTTTTCTTTCTCAGCGTGCTTTCTTCTTTTCTCTCTTCTCAATATTCTCTCTCGTTCTCTTTTTTTATCACCAAAATGATCCCTCTTTTCTTTTTTTCCCTTTGACTAATATATCTCTTTTTCTTTTTTTCCATTATTTTAATTGATATTTTTTTTATAGTTCAGTTCAGAGAGGTTACCACTCTTTGACTCATTCATATTTATTATTTTTAATTAATTAATTTTTTTAAATTAATATTAAAAATGAATCTACCCAGGAATGAGACTTAAACCATTTTTCAAAGGTAACAATCCATTATTTATTATTAATTTTATTTTTATTTAAGTGGAGAACGTGGGTTGTTATCTGAGCAGTTTCAAAATTATTATTTGCAAATTTTTTTTTTAAAACAAATACGTAGAATTAGGGAGTGAGAACATGGGAGTCTATTGTCATTGACTCATTCTTTTTATTATTATTTTTTATTATTTATTTATTATCTTGAACGTGTAAATCAAGTAAGTAATTTGAAAACAGTCTTCCTTTTTTTTATTATTTATTCTTTTTTTTGAATATATATTTATTTTTATTTTGTTTTTATTATTTAATCATCAATTATTTAATATTTATTTATTTATTATTTGTTATTTTTATTTTTTTTAATTATTATTATTTTTTAATTGTTATCTTTTAATTACCACATTTTAAGTTTTCTTTTAATGGAAAAATTCAATATATATTTTTTAATTACTATTATTTTTTTTTATTTTTTTAACACAAATTTTGAATAGACTGATTTCTTACTATTTCTTTTTTTATGAATTTTATTTTATTAATTTATTCATAGAATGTAATGAAATCAAAGTCTCTTTTTTATTTAAATGATAAAGTATAATAAAATTAGATGACATACTCTTTTATTTTAATTTTTGTATTGTTTTATAATTTAAAATAATTTATTCATCCGAACGAAATTGGGTTTGACAATTAACATTAGAATAATAACTACCATTGTAGTTGAGTTTCGCCTTTAGCCCCTGAGATAATGCATAATCACTCATTGAATAATGTAATATTAACATGTTTTGTTTTTACTTTTTATTTGAATATTCTATTTTGATAATAACACTCTCGTGAGATATATATACTTGTAAAAAAGAAGGTGATTCTCTAACTAATAAAGGTAAATGTAATCTAATAAAATTAAGTAAAAATATTTTGAATTGTTACAACAGGTAGCTATGTAAATGGACTAAGCTAAATCATAAGTTCGTGAATAAACCTATTTTATAAAATAATAAGTACATCTAAAAAGAAATTAAAACAATATTATTTTATTAAAATATATACATGTATTATAATATATGTCCAATTTTTACATTTAAAATGAAAATTTGTTTCAATAATTAACTTGAATTTCTAAAATATATATTTTATTTAAATTATTTGTTTATTGTTTTTATCGTGAACTTTAAGTCTAACAAATCGGCTTCTAAGGTGAGGTTTGCACTCACTTATAGTGTGAAACTTATATGTAATGGTGGTCGAATAGCCCAATAAACTTGCTAGGATAGACCCTATCAGAAATGGACTTTAAACCTAACTCAACCTTACAAAACCAACTTATAAGGTGAGATTTGTAACTATTTATAAATTATTGAAAAGTCTCGTCTCAAAAATAAACGTAGAATCTCTAACAATTTTAAGACATGTTAAAATAAGTGGTTATCTTTATATAGTGTTACACCATTTAGAAGTCATGCTCAGTTAATAAGAGTTGAATCGGATCAACAAGAAAATATTTTAGATGAACAAATTGAATATTATAATACACAATTATATATTTTTGTTTAAAAAATAATTTTTATTTATTAATAAAATTTATGTAATTATATTTTTATATTATCTTGTATCTGCTAAGTAATTTATCAATTAATGTACTAAATTATATTAATTTAATAAGTTAATTTATCAACTTAAAACTTAAATTTATGAATTACAAACTTAAAAGTTTAAAATTAGCTTTTAAACTAATATTTGTCCAGCAAATGTAAGCCTTTTTTCATCGCTCTTTTCATGCTTAGAAGGATTTTCTAAAAAGAGTTTTTAAAATTAAATTAATTTGAAAAAGATTAACAGAATAGTTTTTCACTCTCTTTAGCCTTACAATTTTACGCATTAAAGTTTGTTTTTATGTAGCTAAAAGTACAACCTAATTCAATCCTTTTTGTTCCGTAAATTTTTAGTTTTTATTTGTTTGAAATTTGCAGACTAAACATTAAAAAAAATATAATTTCAATTAAAAGATGAAAAAAATGTTAATCATAAATCTCAAAATAACTGTTGTACTGTACGGTCGACCGATACTATGGACCGACTGATAAGTGGTCTTGATAAACTACGCGTGACATACAGAGCAAGATATCCAAGTAAGGGCAAAAGAGTAATTGAATGTCTTGTAATTAATTCCTTTTATTATTCTATTACCAAAACCGTGACAGGAGAAAATGGGCCCAAATCCATCAAGCCCACTATCACACTTACAAATACAGGCTCAATCATCTCAAGCCAGGTATCTCAAAACTCTGATCTTTATTCCTGCACACTCTAACCCTAAATTGACTTCAGTGTCGGAGTGCCTGCAGGACCCCCTTCCGAGACGGTGAATTTCAGAGCATCCGGTACACTAAGGAACAAATCTTGGAACAATCAGTGAATCGGCACGAGGAGATATTGTTGTTGCTAGAACCAACCAGTCTTGTGCGATAACAATTACCTATCGTGTTCGACAACCTTTAGGAGGAATATTTTCAATTAATTTATAATAATAAATACATTTGTGATTTTTCAAAAGAAAACTATTGTCAGTTAAAAATATAATATTGTTTAAAAATAAAATAATCATTCCCACACCTGTTAACACTGATAATGATTTAATATTTATTTGGACAATAAACACCCATATGATAAATTATAATATAAAACATAGAAAATAAACTTTAATTTTTCTCAATTAAGTATCTTTTGTATAATTTTGTTTGGTGGTTTATCTTCATCATTGATCTTGCGCAAAAATCTCTACTAATCATCTCAAATTATTTTTATTATATATTTTTAATTGTTTATGTGCTTTAATTAACGATTTTATTCTCTTTCTAAATTTAATCGATAATGTTTTAAAATCTATCAGCCATAAAAAATAGTTTTTATTGAAATTTAAATTATTTACTTAATCTTTACATGTAAACTATTTGTTTATTACAAGTTTCGTTTTAATTATATAAAAACAAAATATTTATATAGATGGAACACATGTTCTGACTTCCCACACGCGTGCGACCGACAAGAATAGACGTAATCATAAATTGGACTGTTCCTTCCAACTGAAACTCAACCATACATTTCCGAAGCTCAAAGGTGAACAGTGAATTGATCGAAACACCAGAATTTGGTGAAACGATGAGCAGCGAAAGGAGAATTGGAGTGGCCTTGGATTTCTCCAAAGGAAGCAAGATCGCTCTCAAATGGGCGATTGATAATCTTCTCCGCAACGGCGACACACTCTTCATCGTCCACATCAACAAGCACGCCCAAGGCAGTGAATCCCGAAATCTTCTGTGGTCCACCACTGGATCACGTAAGCTCCTTTTTTGATTCTACCCTTATCGTAAATCCAAATAATTTTTGCAGAATTTTGATCTTTGAATTCTGATTGTGATGTGATGTGATGTGGGTGAAGCTCTGATTCCGTTGTCCGAGTTTCGGGAGAAGGAGGTGATGCATCATTATGAGGTGGATCCTGATGCCGAGGTGTTGGACCTGCTTGACACCGCTTCTAAGCAGAAAGAGGTTTTTACTTTCTAAATTTAGTAATTAATTACTCTGCTAGTGTACTACCTTGTCGTGTGTTGTTGGATTGAGGTCTTAGGTTTTGATTTGATTTTGTTAGGGTTGTTTTAGTCATATGTTGAATGTTGAGGTTGTTGAAACTTTCCTTTAATACAGGTGACTGTGGTGGCAAAGCTGTACTGGGGCGATGCAAGAGAGAAAATTTGTGAAGCTATTGTGGATTTGAAGCTTCACTCTTTGGTCATGGGTAGCAGAGGCTTGGGTGCCATACAGAGGTCTTTCTTTATTCCTTTTCCCTCTAGTTTAGAGATAACTTTGTGTATCAAAATATGATTATGTGAACTTACAATAATGATTTAATTGTTTAAATTATGTGCAGTTTCTTGAATACAAATCTTTATTATTATATGAAATTTCATTTTTGTAATACATTTTTACCTTTAATACAAATCTTTATTACATTAATTACTGAAATGAAATTCAAATTGTAATGGGAGATCAACTCTAAAAGCTCCCAAAGATGTGCATCTATGTTTTTGTCCCATGTTAAATGCATTTTGACTCAGGCTTTGGCTGTAGTGTTGTCGATACCTAATGTTTTGTCTTTTAACTACAAATAGTATACCACTTTCTCAAATTAAATATAAAACATTCTCATTTATCTTTCCATTGAAAGAAGGATTTCCAAACATATAAAATAGAAAACAAAACATACTTACAAATCTATAAGTTGTATTGATGAACATAACAGTGATAGTTTAATGATGCTGTTTTTCAAAATTGGTTGATTGTAGGGTATTGCTGGGGAGTGTGACCAATTATGTGACCTTAAATGCAAGTTGCCCTGTAACGATTGTGAAAGACTCATCCCCTTCTACCTTCTGATATGCTACTGAATTTGGTTGGTCTTGCAATCGGTTGTTCCATCTTCATCTGTGACCAGACTGTGTTTCCCTCCTTTTGTCTTACACGTGTAGTTAGGATTGTGAACGCACTTGAAGATTAAGGATTCGTCAAGCATGATGTTTAGTGCTAGCAGTCTCTTTTAAGTGCTTGGTTTTGGCCAAAATTGTGCTTATAAATAAGCTTTGTGTTGGAGCTGTACTGAACTTACAAGTGCAAATGTTGATGTGGTGGTGTGAAATGTTTGATATTCTATTTGGTTCTTGCTGTCTTCACTGTGTCACAATGGTGGCTTTCTTTAACTACATATTCATCCCTACTTTTTCAATCAATTTAAACACAGTTAATGATTCTGTTCTTACCACATAATTCAATCACTTTTGTTTGTTTTCGAGTGAACTAAGGGGTCTGAAAGCATTACGTGGATCAAACAACAACTGCAAAGAAAAATAAGAAGGAAAAAATAATGTAATGTTGCTTCTGAGCAAGTGACTGATGCCTGATGGAAAATTCTCTTCTTTCTTTTAAGCAATTATTCCTTGCACTTCCTCTTAGAGGGCTCTAGATATACCAAATTCTTCAATGCAAGTTTAGAAGAAAGATAAAATTTTTGTCTTTTAATCTCAGCACTTTCAGAAGAGTCATATTGATCATTTATACATGTTATTGAGTATATCTGCAATGTTAGTCTTCTAGGTGATTTTTTTGTCCCATTGTGGCAGAGATGACGTGGGTCAAGTAACAATACAATTGAATGGTTTGAGTAATTTTAAGTAAAAAGAATTCATTTTAATTATCAGCTATAATCGTTAACTTGGTGGTAAACTTTGATCCAATCATTGGTAAGAAAGTTAAAATTGGATACAAGGAATTGCTTAGATAAGGGAAAGATGATTGTAGGTGACTCTAATTATCCCATCTTAGAGTAGATGCTAGAATTAAGAAATCAAATCATCCAAGTGTATTAATAATTATAACATAATTAATTATTTGGATTAGGAATAAGTGTTTCAAATAATGTTTTAATAAAGAAAGTACAATATAATATTTAAGCCTTCTTATGAATAAATTTTAAGTTATTTTCTTTTCAATCACAAACAAAATTATTAATAATTTTGTATAGCATACATCAAGAATAGAGGTTAAAAAAATACCTATATTTTTATTTCAAATATATTTATTAAATTTTATAAATTTTTTAGTGTTTATTTTAAGTGATAAAATATAATTTAAACGTATATATGTCTTGCTCTAAAAACGTATGCATTAAATTGTCCAATTAATTTTTATCCGAATATCAAACAAACATTTTTTTTTTTTTAATATTTTAAAGAGTTCAATATGTTACAAATTGTTAGTTTATAATTTTTGTATTATCAAAAAAATTATAATTTATCATAGAAACAACCATCATAGTAATTAGAGAAGAAAATAAAATTATCATACATAATAATCTGCAAGTAGATGACAAGATCAAAACAATAGATGTATTAATCAGCATGTTCTAATTACATTCTATGCAAAATCAAACATGCTCACGGTTAAAATTATTTTTTCTTACAATCTCGCCATATAAATCTTTTGATGTAATATTCTTTCGTGATTTTCAATATCACAATTTATTTGACGTTTTTATACTTTTAAGTAATATATCATGAATAACTTCTTCCTAAAGTTTATACTAATAAAAGCAGATATTTAAGAATATATAATCTAATTAAGTTAATACTCCAGTGTTAGTTTTTTTTTTTACTAGAAAGTATTTTTCATCCGGTTAAATACTTTAATCCCAATCAAATATTTATTTACTTTAAAATCTTCTCACTGTCGCACAAAACAATTTATATTCAACGCATTATTTGGTATATATTTGTAGAACCTTTGGCATATAAAATTAAAATGTATTATTAATTAAATATTAAAAAAATTAACAGTTACTATCTAAACAAGTTTTTTTTTAGAATATTATGTAAAAAATATGGTTAAAGCTATTAAACTTAAAATATTGCATTATCATAAACCAATATTTATCACATATTTATATAATTTTTATTATTTAACTCGAGTTTTTTAAAATGTAAAAAATATTTAAGAAATATGTAAAATGCATATGTAATGAAACGAGGAAAAGAAAGTTAATATTTTTATGTGGCTTATGAAATTCTTAAATCATTTAAATAGAAAGTCACGTATTATATGTATGAAAAAAAAAAGTTCAAATAACATGACAATCTACAAGTTATCCGAGTATTTATTGCATCCAAATATAATCTGAAAAAACCAACAATCAATTGTGGGTGACTATGAATTTAATAGAAGTTAATGTCAACTGTGAATGACACTAGTTATTTGTTATTATAAATAAGACATCTCTACTTGAATGTTTTAGTTATAAAAGTGAGTTGGTATACTTTGAAAATGGATTTCTTTTTATACATACAATCATCCTACAATTGTGCTTATTAAATAATTTAATTTATATTTTAATTAAATACCTCATTTAATATTTTATTATTAAAGTTAGTTTCTATTACATATATATATATATATATATATATATATATATATGAAAGTTCTTTTTAATACTATGATAATAGACTGAAATTGTTTCCTGCTGTGTTCGCTATGGAAGTGCAGAAAGAGTTGATAATGCAAGCATTGTTTTTGTGAAGCATAATTGCGCTTGATCAAGCTTAATTTTCCCAGTGAGTTGTTAGATATCAATTTTTACCATCTCCTTGCGCTCAAAGGTGGAGAAAATGTGATCATAGGTTTCATTGTTTTACTTGCTTCTGAACAATAGATAACAATTTGTACATTGCCGACATGGATGATGAAACTGAACAAAGAGCATTGGAATATTTCAAACTGAGTAAAGTTCAATCAGTTTCAATACCAAAACTTTATCTCCGTTAAGCAAGGACTCCGTAAACAGTGTACCATCCCAAAACCACACAATGCGCACAAATCTTGAAAATGAGCGCGTGCTACAACATCTGTAGTCATTTTATGCTCCAGCTCCTTCAGGAATACACCATGGAGCCTGCGAGATATTAACAGAGGTGATAAGATTTTTCATAAGCAATATTACCTTTGGAATTTGACTTGGGGAATTACTACTATGCTAGGGGAAGATGAAAAGCAAGCAAAAATTATTCAGTAACTCCTTTTAAAACTGAAGTAAAAGATTAATGATTGAAGCCTTTTCCATCTTAAACAAAATAAGTTTGATCCTAAAGATGAATAGATGGTATTTGGTAACAGTCTAAACAACCAAAGTTGCAATCGTGATAGCATGTGAGAGGATGATAAGTGGAATTCGGTGGCATTGTCATATTTCTAATTTCTAATGAAATCATGCTAAGTTAAAATCCACTCATTCTTCATTGTTGACTTTCACCGTACAGTTTTCATTCGATAAGCCAGATTGGTGCTATCAAACTTGACAATCTTCTTATCATCTATTTGATGGAAAAACTAACTATCCGATTATACCAACATAGAACCTACTGACCCACGGTCCCACATGCATACCGGGTATATTCAAGAACTTGTAATTCTTTCACATTAAACTCGTTAACATTGTACTTTGCACATAACTCAGCTCATGAGTACAAACAACACAACACAACACAACACCATTTTTTTAGAAAGAAAAATATCAGCGAATCTCAACAAAGCTCTCGGGATGAGAGTAAAGGGGGTTCAAACCTCAGCGCGCGCCAAATATCTCTTGTGGCGGATCATACATTCTTGAATCAGGAAAAATCTCCTCAAAATCTTGTTTCACTCTGTTTCTCAAAAGAGGATGTGGCAGGAGTCCTTTCAACAAAATTCTGAATGGCAACTCGTCAGGTGGATCCGGAGAATTCTTCATGTCCTCATATATGTTCATCGCATCCGCAGGAGATCCATAGTTCAAGAAGCCCCTTATGACTTCAGTATAAGTCTGAGAATCAGGGAACACATTTTCCTTTCGCATGCTTTCCCACAATTGGGATACTTCGTCCATTTTTTTGGACCTTGCCAATGCAATGATTAAGTCCTTATAGAGGTATGTATCAGGTTTGTACCAATCTTGCTTTTGCATAACCTTAAACATCTGAAAATTCATTCAGTTAATTACTTGTAACATCCGAACAACAAGCAGTGCACAGCTATAATAGGAAGGTTTAATACATCAGTATGTCCTAAACTTTTTCGGGAATTTTTAATGAGGTCCTTAAATTGCAATTAGGTAGGTACTTTGTAATACAAGATATTTGAGTCCCTGAAGTTAATTTATGATGACTTGAAATAGCAGAAAAATGGTAATTTGTGACAACCTAATTACAAATACGAGTTAGGATCCAATTATAATTTATTTTAGTTTAGGACCTGATTAAAAATTTCGGAATAATTCAAGAGAAAGTGATGAATAAAACCTAATAATAGCTGTCATAAATAATCCCTATAAGAAACAGGTTCCTACTAAGAAGCATTATGACAAACAGGTTGTGGGTAAAGCATAAAAATTAAAACTGGAAAAGAATTAGGAGAGTGAAAACCATGAGAGCGAGAGAAACTTGTTCTTGACGCTCAAGTTCAGTGAGAACGGCGATCATGTCCATCTTCAAGAGTCTGAGAACGTGAGATTTGATGAACTTGTGAAGCTTATCCTCATCATCCTTAAACCTCTTCAACCCCAATATCACAAAGAGCGCTTCTTTGCCAATGAGCTTCTTCCCCCTCCAAAGGGGGCCTCTGGGCCTTCCGTCGTGGTATTGCCTCCAACACGACGCCGTTTCCAATGAATTAAATTGAACGATGGGCAGTGGAGCTGAACCGTGTTTGATAAGTTTGGTTGTTCTGGTGAACTGTGGCAGTAATACAGAACCAAAATCACAGATTTTCCAAACTTTAGAGAAGGAACGACCAGCCATCACACTGCACTGCAACTCAAATGCCAATCACTTTAGCCTCATTACAGGCTCATTAAGCAAACCAAAGCTATGTTTTATGGGGGGTGATATTTTCACAATAACTAAAAAAAATATTTAATTTCAAAACTCAAAATAACAAATTTTAATTATATTTAATTTATTTTTTTAATTTAAAATTCTAATTATATTATTAAATTGGTGTTTTTTTTTTAATGGTATCAAACTATTATTTTTTTTTTTTATGCTCTCCTTTGGTCACGCGACCAAAACATAAAAATATGTAAATACTTTAAAACACCTCCTAATTGGTTTGTCCGAGACATTCCAGTCATTACATTTGTGTATTACAAATGATAATATTAAAAAAATATATATCATATTTGATATAAGCAAAAACATCGAATGATGCAAACAATTCGTAGCCAAAATAGCAAAACAAAGTTGAATAAAGCACTTCAAATTAGTTTGAATCCGATGTGTTGATTTCATCAGCATTTCCATCAACGATCTTTGAATCCTTAATGATAACATCATTCACTTTGACACCTTGAACATGGTTGAATCATGGAAGCTTCTCTTGTAAGTTTAACGAGTGAAGGCATAAAGGACGAGAAAAACATAGATAAGAAGCGCAGAGGGAACAAGAACGAGCAAGGGAGCCACCGCAGCGAAAGTATGAGGACTCCCACAAGCAATGGTTCCCAACTTGATCTGCACCAAATCCACAAGAGCCACCACCAAAAACCCGCATCCAAAAACCGACCCGAAAGCCGAAACCAGAGTCCCCAACCTCAAAACCACCGTGTTAATTTTCGCAACGCTGTGGACCCAGCTGTTGTTGTTGTTGGCGGCTGCCAAAACGTCGCCGTCGCCGTCGCCGTCGTCGACGTCCTTGCTGAAGTTGATCACGTTTTTGAGAGCCAAGGCGATGAGGCTTGAAAAGAGGAAGGAGCTGAAGGAGTAGACGTGGCACGCGATGAGGCCTTCGGCAATGGAGGTTCCGGCGGCGCAGTCGGTGTCGTCGGCGTCGATGAGGGTGTTGGTGGTGCTGGTGGTGGTGATGCCGAGGAAGAGGGCTAAGGTGAAGAGAGAATTGACGTTGACGATGCCGTCTAAGGCCATTATGTGAATTCTGGTGGTGGTCATTTTCCGGCGAGACACGTTAGACATTCCCGGTGATGAAACCAAACCGAAGAAAGACAACATTATAGTTTTCTTCGCATGTAACCGATGATGCGGTTTTGTTTTCTCTGCTCAGGGATTGTGTTTTGTATTGCTTGCAAGCAACCATTTAACAAACGCGTTACTGTGTCTGAGAGTGGCGTATAAGCTTACGTTTGGAACCAAACCCAGTTAACTTGTTTTCTTCTCAAAACTCCGCGGAAAGAAACAATGTTAAAAAGATTAAACAAAGAGATGAATCTTTACTTTTTTGTTGCAAGGGATAAATGTCTGAAATCACATTGCATACATAGCAATGTTATTTTTCTTACCGTCAATGCAACCTCTTATATTCTGACGTTTGTAGTTTTGAATTCATATTTTACATATAAAAAAAATATATTAGAACAATTTCAGTGGATCAAAAGTTTCTTTTTGGTTTCACTCAAAACGAAACCAAAAGTACATCTAATTGAATATTGTTCTAGATAGAAATAATGATCATAATCCCTCTTTAATTTGTAGACAATACCACAAAACCCATGAAAAGAGGGGGAAAAGGTTCAACGAATTAAATAGAAAGAAATATTGTTTATAGTCTTTCTCTAATTTGTAGATCAAATAGGAAGAAAAATTATCTAGAGCGCTTTTGTGTTTTAGTCTTGTTTTACTTGTTACACTTTTTTAAGCTAAGGTATGATGATTATAATTGAGTCTTATTTGCTACTCTATTCATTTTATTTATTAGTAATTTTGATATCAATATCTTCTTGAAGCTCTGAAAAAAATAAAATTGAAAAGAACTTAATTCTTATTGTTACATAGGGTAAACTTCCTCCTTATCCTTATTATTAAGAGAGCTTTATTACAATCTCTCTCTCTCTATATATATATATATATATATATATATATATATATATAT
>Ga0209489_104939_pt1 | contig 23888 bp, 6 predicted proteins | sample SiratrowhiteBW_FD_187527 | JGI IMG/M metagenome (GOLD analysis project Ga0209489, IMG submission 187527) | Root nodule microbial communities of legume samples collected from California, USA - Siratro white BW (SPAdes) (version 2) | ecosystem: Host-associated > Plants > Roots > Nodule | place: USA...
TGAAAAATTTGAAAATTTTGCATGAAAGTATAAGACTATATACCAACAACTTTTAACGGTAAGAGTAGTATTTTCTTTTTCTTGTAATAGATGATTATCTTGCTTTTCTCGTACTAATATCATATACCAATAGATAATACATGCTTTTTCTTCAGATATAATGCATTCATATATTCTGTGCTATAGTGGTCATTTCAATTTTTTTTTTCGTGTCTTTTGATTAATTAGGTTAGTCTACCAGTATTACTTAAAATGATTTGAAGAACAAAATATTTTTGAGACTTTCAAGATACGGTGATACAACTCAAAGAAATATAACAATAGAGCAATTTAAACACAATAATTAATTAATCATAATAGACAAAATATAGCATTAAGTCACCAATTTATAGGATGCATTTGTGCTACGGTCTTCTTACTTTTCATCTTCTTCTTTTTGCATGTCTTTTGATAAAATACGTAAATCTACCGGTCTTACTTTATTGATTTGAAAGACTGAATACTTTAAAAATTTTAATAATTTAACTCTTTTAATAACTCATGTGGTATATATTCTTCGATCAACTCACAGAAACACTGTAATAGGATCAAAACATAGTATATTAACTAATCATAAAATAGTTATAATTGAAAAATAATTATAATAGTGGTAGATTTATGGAGTAAGCAGTGAAATTGAACTGCATGGCCGTAGGATATCATAAAAAGTAAATATTCTCCTCATAATCAAATTTTGAAGATCTCTCAATTTAAGAAAATGATTCGTAATAAGTTCATAGATAAATGTAAATAACACATTTTACTTGGCAGTAATACATGTTATTATCATTCCTAATTAATTTTGAGAACTAAAGTGACTCTATCAATGTAGTGAGAACAACTTCTACGCAACAACATCATACTAATACGATAATTGAATCATTTATATAAAATATTTGAATCATTCTTATATAGTCTCTTGATATTTTTATACTAGATTTATCGTTTTTATAGAATTTTATCCTTTTTATATAATCACACCATTATCCTATGGACACTGACTTCAAAAAAATTCACTTTTATTTTTAGAAGACTTCATCGTTCCTGTATAGATATAATGTTAATTTTATAGAACTTTGTCCTTTTTACATAGTCACAAGCACTATTTTTATAGGATTTGTTAATTTATAAATTCACAACACTGTTGTACCGACATTGGCTTCAAAAGACGTATTGTGTAAGTCATCACAAGATACACACAAAATTTTTAGTGTACTAATAATCACGAGATACAAATAAATTTTCCTAAATTTTTTTAGCACGAGCTCAAAGTTAGGAGTTCGTATAGTAATTAATATGCCTATGTATGATTGCTTCAACCTTTTAGCATAACACGAGACGTAAAGGTTGTGTAGTAATAGACTTATTCTTGACTTCAATTAAATGTATTATAAAGTAAAAGGTGAAACCGAGTTAGATAGTCACCTCAATTTGAATATCATAATAGGAAATTTCAATAATCTCACTTCATCATATATCTTCCTCATAATCAAATTCCAACTATATTTCCATTTAAAAAAAAAGTTTTGTAACAAATTTATCAATAAATGTAAATAAGGAGTAAACTTGGATTATTAATAAGACCCAGTTCACATTATTACTCAAGGAAAAAGAAAAAACTATTATAAACAAAACTTAATTACCATCTAAAGTTAAGAGTGAAATCCTGTAATTACGATAAAACAAAATATACAATGCGCTGAATGCTTTAATTTAAGATAAATATACCTCTTAACTAGATCAACAATCATCAAAGAAAAACATGAAACAATAATAAGATTTAATCCAATAATTAATTAATATTAATCTAAAAATTTCTAACAGAGACACCATCGACATCGTCAAACCAAGATCAAGAACAAGATCAAACTTTAGTGATCAATGCTTATAGGCAACATATTGATGAAACTCGGAACCACTCCATTCAAAGATTCGTGTACTACTTGCACTGACGGAAAAAGTCGTATTTTATGTTATTATCGTATGGGAGACCTTTCTCTGCCAAGTTGCTTTTCTTTTTTCCTGAAAGGATCACCTTTCAAGGGCACCTTCTTGTTTCACTAAACATTTGAAGAAGCTTCTTTTTGTTCCTATGTACATTGAATTGAAAATCTTTCATACAATTGTTTGTAGGTTTCCCCTAAAGAAATATATATATAATTGAAATTTAGAGTTGAAAGAGTAACATGTGGTCCAACAACTTGCACTGATTCAAACGATCTTCGTACTAATTACCGCATTTTAGTTTAGCATAGGTCACATAATGCCTATTATGGTGACCATTCAAAAAAGAGTTGATCAATGTACCATAATAAATATAATTAAGTTTCAGTATAGTTTTAGGCTGTAATAAGAAAATAAACTAAATTATTTATATCTTAATTATTAACTAAAAGAATTAAAAAAAAAACATTTTCTGGGCATAAAATTGAGATAATTTTACTATTTTTGTTATCATTATTCCAAAATGTAGTTCCATTTTTTTCTCATCTCCTCTCCTATAGGAGAAAGAATAAAAAAAAAACTCCAAAAAAAGTAACTTTTGCTGGGATATACACTGAATTGAGATAGCAGCTTGAATTGGCAAATTTTGAACCTTACATGGCTTGCTTGCTACGCAGTAATAGGGGGAAAATCACCACTGATCCACCTTCTTTCTCCTCCCCTATTAACACAGTATTTAAAAGAACCTTTAGGAACCTTGTGCACTTATTATAGGACTATATCCTAGTCAAAGTGTAGTGATATTATTGCTTACAAAAGTATTCACGGGTTTTTATACAGTTGTTTTTTGTGGATTATTAAATATGATTAATTAGTTAAATACTAAATTTTAAATTTTATACTAAGTGAAAATTAATAAATGTTTTGATTAGGTGATATTATTTGCAAGTGGTGCTTTGACGACGTGGAAATTAACAGTGGGCATGCTCAGCACTATGGTTCCTCTGTAATCTCTTTATATATGGCAATTGTATTATGAACAGAAAAACTTGTCTGTATATTGGATCCTGGGTCTTTCCATGGTTTAGTTACTGACCAGTTATCAACTGCTTCCACATAGAGATGCTTTTTTTTAAAGGACTTGTCACACTAGTTTAGATGTACTTCTATCTGTGTCCTTATTCATACACTTTTTCCTCCTTTCCTTTTATTTTTCTTCACCTTTTTCATCCTTTTCATGAATCACTTAAAAGATGATCTTGAATTCATCTAATTTTCAAGATTTTTCGCTAACGACATGCCATAGTGGAATGGTCACTTGCCGTAGTTACAATACAATTGTGCTTTGGCCTTCCACAATTTGCATCAAATTCCTACAATTGTTTCCCCTAAAAAGCTCCATTGCAGGACCTCCCCTAACCTAGTTGAGCCTGTGAAAATGACAAAATGAACTACCAGTTTTTATTTTTGAATTTTATATATTTTTCTTTTCAAAGAAAATGCTTTAACACATTCTAACAAAATATTTTAGACACATTCCTTTTTTTTTTATTGAGACTTGTTGGAAAATACAAAAATTGACTATTCTCACGTCATATTTAATTAATCTCTCGTATCTTTATAGTTTTCAATATTTTTAATTAATAAAAAATATGTATTTGATAGAAAAGTCTTGCCTTAATAATTCTTTTTAACGAAGTTGTATCATTGTATTAACATGTCACTGTCAATGTGACCAAAGCAATTGCGTTAACTTATTTTCTTAAGAAAATGAAATTAAAATATAAAATGTTCAAAATAGTAAAATGAATTGAAAATTTTTATCATAATTGTAGAATAAAGAAACTATGAATCCAAATAATACTACAAATCTATGAATTTTTAAAAAATAAAATATTAAGTACAATAAAGCATCACCAAATACTAGAACACTACGTCATTTGAAAATAATTTATCATCAATGTTTTTATGAATTAGTTTCCATTTTAAAGTTATATCCTTATAGGTGACACTCCATCTATTTCCAGTTTTTCAATAATCACTGACATACAATGATATCGTACAGAATCTTAGCATATATCCATTATTTTAAAAGGTTAATATTCAACAATTTAACGTGTTTTTTCTAATCTAAATTCACTTTCTTAATAAATTAAGGAAAGTAAGTTAAAACGAAGTAGATACCTAAAAGGGAGATTTAATACGAGTTCGAAGACTAAAAAATCTCAATCCAATCCACCAAATAAGACGAATTAGAGAGATTGATCCCACACAACTAACCTATTTTACCCCCTCTAGAATGTCATTAACATTAAATTAAAAAAAAATGTTATTGAGATATATTTTTCCAGAGACAAAATTAAGTATAAATACCATGAGAGCATTACTTAAGCAGTCGGCGTATATTTATAAGTTCAAAGAGAAGTTTGACTTAAAAAATATTTTTTATATCTAAACAAACAAAAATCTTCTGATAATACTTTTTTTTTTTTTTGTTTTTGCAAAGATTTTAATTATTTATGTATGAATATTTAAAAGTAAAAATAAAGTAACAATTTAACATTTATTTGTAAAAGTAGAAAATAAAATTATCTTCTCAAAATAATTAGGCACTGATTCAAAAAGTCTATTAATATTTCAACATGAAATTCATAATCCTAAGTAAAATTACTAGAATTAAAAAGTGCACTGTGTCTTCGTGTCAATATCAAATCCGTTGGTAAAGGCAAACTGATAAAGTAAATTCAAAAAGGACTACGAATAACTAGGTAAATTTAATTTCAATGTAAAAAATTATACTGACATATATTATAAAGTATTGTATATAATAATATTATTGATGTTTACAGTAGTTGTTTTTAAAAGTGATATAGAACGTATCAAAATTACTATGCTACATATGGGAACAAGATTTAGGTTTCAATTGAATAAATTTCTTACAAGATAATCAAACAGAAAATAAAATAAAATAAAAACAGCTTGTTTTTAAATTAAAAATTATCTATTCATAGATTTTTTTAAAATATATTTTAGTTTTCTCATAACCAAAATTTAACCATCAAAATAATTTGGTTAAGCGAGATATGTAATAGAATCTTAATCTATTTGGTTTTTAATAAAGCTATAATATTGGCATCTGCTTGCTCTGCATTTGTACAGAGATAATGAAATATGAAAATGTATTTTGATAACAGGTTTTGAGAGAAATTAGAGAGAAAAAAATATGGAGGAAAAAGAAATTGAAGAGAGTTGAGTAGAGAAATTGTGAAAGTGATGGGGGTGTGGTGTTGGTGAATGGATCAAAGTGGGGTGAGAGAGTGTGTACGTGTGTAGGAGACTGGGAGCTTATATAAGATTCCAATATTTGTTCCACCATTTCCCCAACAAGCGGCCTTGGCTTTTCTTTCATCTCTTCTACCAACTTCTTTCTCTCCCTCTTCTCTTCCTCTCCTCACTACACAAACCTTCTATCACTCACTATTAATAATTAATATTGCAATGGCAATAGACTGCATAACCACCATCATGCCTCAACCATCCAACCAAGAAATCAAAGAACAAGATCAGCACCCTCTTGTCTTTGATGCCTCAGTCCTCCGACACCAACTTCACATACCCTCTCAGTTCATTTGGCCTGATGAGGAGAAAGCATGCTTGGATGAGCCTGAGTTACAGGTTCCACTCATTGACTTGGGAGGCTTCCTCTCCGGTGACCCTCTTGCTGCATCAGAAGCCTCCAGGCTCGTTGGTGAGGCATGCCGAAAGCATGGCTTCTTTCTGGTTGTCAACCATGGGATTCAGCAGCAGTTGATATCCGATGCTCACCTTTACATGGACCACTTCTTTGCCCTTCCCCTGTCTCACAAACAGAGGGCTCAGAGGATGCCAGGGGAGCATTGCGGCTATGCTAGTAGCTTCACTGGCAGATTCTCCTCTAAACTCCCTTGGAAAGAGACCCTTTCCTTTAAGTACTCTGCAGCACGCAATAACTCACCAACCCTTGTCAAGGACTACTTATGCGACAAAATGGGCAAAGAGTTTGAGCAATTCGGGTAATCAAAATATGTGTCACCTTTTCTTTCTTCCACTTTTCTTCATAAAATAAATAATCAACCAGTATAAGATTTAAATTTGAGATCTTTTGCAAAGTACTCACATGGGTATGTTTGGTTTGGTTTGACTGATGTTTTGTGCATATTTACACAGGAATGTCTACCAGGACTACTGTGAAGCCATGAGCAATCTTTCTTTAGGTATAATGGAGCTTCTGGGGCTGAGCCTTGGAGTTGGTAGAGCTTATTTCAGGGAGTTCTTTGAAGAGAATAACTCGATAATGAGGCTGAATTACTACCCTCCGTGTCAAAAACCAGACCTGACTTTAGGCACTGGACCTCATTGTGATCCAACATCTTTGACCATTCTTCACCAAGACCAAGTGGGAGGCCTGCAAGTTTGTGTTGACAATGAGTGGCATTCCATCAAACCTGATTTGAATGCTTTTGTTGTGAATGTTGGTGACACCTTCATGGTAATGTGACTGTCTTAATTTAATTACTCTTGACTTTCATGCATTTGTCTTACCAAACAGAACCAGACAAAAGAAACACTGTGGAATTTGGTTGATGACGATACGATGTGTGTTGATGTGATGATAGGCTCTTTCAAATGGGAGATACAAGAGCTGCTTGCACAGGGCAGTGGTGAACAGCGAGACAACAAGAAAATCTCTTGCTTTCTTTTTGTGTCCGAGAAGTGACAAGGTGGTGAGTCCACCATGTGAATTAGTGGACAATTTGAGCCCAAGGCTGTACCCAGATTTTACATGGCCCATGCTTCTTGAGTTCACTCAGAAGCATTACAGAGCTGACATGAAAACTCTTGAGGCATTTACCAACTGGCTTCAACGCACTTCAACTCACTCAAACTTCAACAACCACATCGAGTGACACGTGGACACTTGTTTGACGCATGGGAACAGAGCAAGGAAACGAGAACAGTGATGAACCCAATGTGGAAGATAAAATAGTTCAAAAGGAATCAATAAACTAAATTCTTCGGGTAATTTTGTAATTTTCTCATTTTCTCATTTTCAAATTTTCATTTCATGCCATAGAAGAAGAGTTCTTCATGTAATGTGCATATGTGATTTCGTAATTGAAGCAACTTTTCTTAAGGGAAATTAATGTAGTCTTTAATTAAAAAAAGGAATGAATTCTGCCCTATAACGACAACAAGGGTCAGATCGATTTACGGATAAATTAATTCAAATGGATTAAATTATGTGAAATGCTAGCATAGCATTTTGTAATATTTTATTTTTAATATATTCTTTATTATTAAATAAAATTTATTAAGTATTGTAAAATTGTATAGACCTTGCTCTTAATTTAATGAGCCTCACTCGCTAATCATTGCATCAAAACCAAGGACGTAAATCACTCCATCCAATTTTTATATGGAAAGAAAATTGTAAGTTTTCACAAATCTCGGAAGACAAGATTCTAAAATGTAACATACTCACATTGACACTTAGTTTGATTTAAGAGAAAATTAGAAAAAAAAAACAGAAAAAAAAGTTGTTAGAAATATTAATAGATTTTTATTACAGTAACTCGTTTTCCTTAAAAAGAAAATTCATATTTTTTTTTCTAATGCTTCTAGCATATTACTACTTGTTTAATATCAATTATTTGAGAAAAAAAAATGGTACGATGTTTTAAAACTGTGTTTTTTTGTTTATTGTCTAAATAACTATAAAAAGTACAATAGAAGTAGGGTACGAACAGTGTGTTATTATTTAAAAGTGAACTTTGATATTTGCCCATAATTATTTTTACTACTTTTTTGTGTCAAAGTAAACGAGCAGAGAATGTATTATAATATAATTTTTCTCCTTGATTTAATGATAAAAAAATTATATAAAAATGTATTGAAAATAATATGTAAATATCATTGTTATATATTGATTAAAATAGCTATGAATTTAACTTCATCCAAAGTAAAAAGAAAATTTGAATGGCGTCAAATATTTGGAATAAATAGGATAGTTAAGAGTATAACTTATAAGTCAAGCATTGTTGAATTACATATTCTCCGTCCAACTCAAACTTAGCTTTTTTAATTGTATATTTTTAAAATCGACTTAAATAAAATATCTATAGAATGGAATGATATAACTATATATTTTTAATTTTTTATAAATATTTTATTTATAGTAATTAAATATTTTATTTTTACTCACTGCCAATAAATTTTATGGTAATTATAATTACCAACATATTTATTATGCATGATAATTTCTTATTGAATAACAACATAATAAACTTCTAAACTATCGATGCATTTTTAATAAAAAATAAAATTGTACTTTAGTTAAACTCTGGTTAAAAAATTAGTTCATACTACATTATTTATAAAATATTCAGTTAATTAATGTACACGAAATAAATAAAAAATATTTATTTGTTACTATTAATTTCTCTTAAATTTATGTATTTCTAATATCATCCCAAAACATTATATAATGTTTTTTATTTGTTTTTTCAATTTTTTTAGTTTCAACTATTTTAATCTATCACATAATTAATATATCATTACTTCACTTTTTATTTACTGTGTATGTGAGTAATTAAATGAATATTTTGAAAATACTTTTTATACAAGAGTTATGCTTTAAAAAATGCGAAAACTGAATTTAAAAAAATTCATAATTAAAGATATTTTTGTAAAAAAAAAAAACTAAGCAAGAGACATTTTAAATTTAATTTTATAAAAATGATTAAATCGGAATTTTAATTTAAGTCTTATAGAAACACAGAGAAGAGTAACAGTTTCAATTTAATACAATTTGGTTTAATAAAACAATTTAAGTATATTTGGATCACAAAATTAACACTACACCATGTGGCTTCAAAGTATTCCCATTATTTTCACCCAAAATGGGTTACAACACGAAGTCAAACCCTTGGGGGTTTTCCTCTTCCAATTTTTTTTTTTTTTTAAATATTTTGATCCATATTTTATGAACTATAAATATTGGTGGAAAACATCCTCATAAGTCATAACCCCTCACTAATACTAAGCTACAACTAACAACTATTCCGGATCTAAGATTCGATATAATATTGTTTAACGCATTCAAAAAACAGATTCTAAAACCCTCTAAGTCCTAATATTTAGTGCTTAATTAATTAAAATGACGCCTTAATTTACTGCAACATATCATACGTCAGAATTCTCATGAATCAACCAATATAAATTCAAAGTCAAGGCTAAAACCAGAAAAACAATTCCAATAAATTAAGTGGCTTAGAGTGATTCGGTGCAACAGGGACCTAAAGAGTTCGAGAAATAAATCTTGCTCAAATTCTTCAGTTCATTATTGTTTTTTATGGATTAAATTTTAATCATTCAATACTTGCATAATATTTGGCTGTACATTAAATTTTAATAGTTTGATGTATGAGTAATATTTCAATATTATATATTTATTCTAAATGTGAATAAAAATATAAATTGTTAGATAATTTTATAGTCAATATTTACTTATATTTTTAAAATTTAAACTACAAATGGAAAGATTAGCAGTAGTTACAACAGTGAAAGACTTAAACTTTTAGAGACGTACATTTTAATGCATTAAAAATAAAATCTCTATAAATAAAATATAACAACCTTATTATTTATTTTATTGTCCATATTATTTATAATTTATCTATATTCTTTATAAAATGTTTCTAAGAATCTAGTCTTGGAATTATTGATTTTCATAACTAATTATATTCTTAAGAAGCTAGTAACGAGAAGATCAATATGGACTAAACAAGTTCTTGATGAGTTTTATATTAAACTAATTTCTTCTTTTCTTTGGAATATTGATTAAAGGATTGGTGATGTTGACTTAAACTTTGGAAGTTACAATAATAAAATTATATAAGTAGACATAAATAATTTTATTAGTAAACATATATAGTACTTCCAAATAAGGAAATTTAATTATATCATTTATTTAATTGAATATTATTTTAGATGTATGAACTATATGATTATTGAAATTATGTTAGGTTAAGATGTGATTATATACATTCATCTGATTATAGTGATAAGGTAATTAAAAGGTTGGGATGAAGTTTAATATATGTTATATTAATGACTGTGAATATAATTTGTGTTAGGCAATTATTTAAACATAGTAAATTTTTGTATTTTATATTTATTGAAAAATGAAAATAGGTGATTTGGGATATATATATCTCTCAAGTTATAATTTATTGCTTAAATATATCATCATTCAATGTCTCTCAGGTGTCATTATGGACTGCATATTGATCAAATTATGACATGAGATTAAACAAAAGAGAGGTCAAGATAATCTCTTTTCTTTAGGACACTTAATACTCAAGTGTTATGTGATAGCTAAGTGTTAAGATATGATGCATGGTGTTTTCTATATCTTATTAGAACAATATAAGCAACTATGTAATTAGTTATGTATTGAAGAAGTGGTATTCTTGATTACTCTAAAATTTATTGGAACATGTAATAGTCTCCTTACCAAATATTGGAATGATGCTTAAACAATAAGAATTTATTTTATTATTTAAAATACTTTTTTATTTTTATCTGAATATTACATTTGACTTTTGTTATCAAATATTATGTTAGGTAATCTTATTTTCTCATCTCAATTTTTTCATTTATTTTATAATATTTCTCAATTTATAATTCAACAGCTCCTGATCAATAATAAATTAATTGACGAGTAAAAAAAAATCACAGATAGCAAACATAAACTAACAGATAAGTTGGTGATAATAAAACGAAAATAAAAATTATATATTTTATTAACACAAAATAAAATAATAAGATACTTAAATAAAAATAAAAATATTTTAAACACTTACTAAAATAATTTTTTTAATAAAACTAACTTAAAAATATTCAAATTTATAGATTATTTGCAACTTTTAAGTATATTATTTTACTACTTTTGTCATACCTGTCCTTATATTGAAAGTGTAAAATCATCATTTCCGAAAGAAGTTGGAGGCTGGTGTAGTTTAGATCATCGAAGGCCATTTTCATTAAAGTCGTCCCTTATATGATAAAACTTTCTTCACATCATATCAGTTTCAGTCTAAGAGAAAAACGTGAAATACAATATAGAAGGATAATATATATAATTAGATGTTATAGTTGACTTCCACTCAATTACTTATTTTATCTCACTCAAGGTACTGTTTGGTTTCTTCCTTATCTTTCTTTTGGTTTCCATGACTTTCCTTAGATAGAAACATAATGATGTAAGCCACATCATGTTTCTGTTACCACTTCTGCCTTACGTTAGCAAAATTCTGGGTGGTGTTTGGGCTACACTACACACATCTACGAATGTTCGGTTAGGTTCTATTGAATTTCATTATATTTATATTTAATTGGTTAAATTTCTCAATATCTTCTACTTTTTTGACGTGAACCACATACCATATGTGAGATATAAGAGCATAAAAGTGTAAACCTACATTCAAAACGGTCAATATTTAAATAAGTTTGGTTATTGGTGTATATATATATATCAGGGAAATAAATGTCTGTATAAGAAGATAGGTATAAATTTGAATCCACAAATGTAATTTAAAGTGTCACGCGTAAAAAGAAGCTTTTTCACCGTATTACACTAATTTGGTTTAACCAACAATCTTATTAACATTTTTATCTCTTAAAACTTAAATTGATCTCATTATGTTTTATTTTATTGACTTAGAAAATAATTTTTAATATTTACTATTGGCCTCTAAATATAAATGTTCCAATCTGTCTCTATTTTAAAATGTGTTACAGTAGATAAAGAAAAATAAACAAAAATAATTAGAAGAATAAGCCTACATTTATCTATAGTTAAATAGGTTGTACTACATTTATCTATAGTTAAATATCTAAATTATTTATAATAAAACGTTTTTATTGTAAGAAGGTCCACAAAATAATAAATTTTCAATCCTTTTATATATATAATCATGACTTTTTTTTATCACAGTGATGTACTTTCAATTTAAATTTATCAAAATAGATATATTTTCAAAAAAAAATTACATAAACGGAATAAGTTATTTTTTGAAATGGTAGTCTTAAGAATGAAATTATACTTTCAAAACATGTTTCTGCACGTAAGTAATTCTTTTGAAGTTATATTTAAATACACAAATTTTGTTCTTAACTTTTTTTTTTTTAATGAAAATCGTAAGTCACATGTATGACTTCATTCTTCTTAATTTTTTTACTTTTTTAAATTAGTTTTTTTTATTTGATACAAACATATTTTTTTAATATTTTATTATAATTTAATTAATTAATTAAATTTTAAATATTGAAATAGCATCATATATTTTTTCAAAATATTCACATATTTTTCAAAAATTCATCATATATAAAATTCTTAGCCAAATAAATGACGAATAATAAATTTAAATAATTATTTTTAATATTAATCATGTAATAACAGTCATGATCATTCGTTCTTTCTTTTTTCTTCTTTCCTTTCTTCTTTCTTCTTCGTATTCTTATTATACTAGTTAGATAATAATAAAGTATAAAACAATTTTGTCTAATCAGAATATTGAATTTAGAATAAGTTTATTTTTTTAATTTAATATTTTTATATTTTAATTTTTTTTAACTATATTGGTAAGTACTTTAAAGTTTTACCTTTCTCTAAGTTAAACAGTATTCTCTCAACCAGTGTAACATTTGAATTAAGTTTTAAAGATTTACACTACGTATATAAAAGTTTAGCATATTTTACATTCTCTTTTATTATTTCTTAAGGAACAAATAATTTTCAAATAAAATAAAATATTTCGATTTTGATTGTAATTTTGGATATATCAGTATATTATGATTGAAGATATAGTTGAATCACTACAAGAAAATTATTAAATAGTAACTAATTTAGAAACCAAAAATAATTACTTACTATATTAACTAATTTAGAAACCAAAAATAATTATTAAAAAATAATAACTAATTTAGAAATAAAAAATAAGTAATTACTATATTAACTAATTTAGAAACCAAAAATAAATCACTATAAAAAAAATTATTAAATAGTAACTAATTTAGAAACCAAAAATAATTAATTACTATATTGACTAATTTAGAAACCAAAAATAATTACTATAAAAATAATAACTAATTTAGAAACAAAAGATAATTATTATATCAACTAATTTAGAAACCAAAAATAAACCACTATAAAAAAATTATTAGATAGCAACTATGGAAACTAAAAGAAATTAGCCAATAAATTAACTAATTTAGATACTATTTTATAAACTAAACATTATTAGTATCTAAAATAAATTTTATTATTAATAAAAATTATAATATAATTAATTATTATAAAAGATAATTGTTTATTTATAAATAACTTTCTTAAATCTTTTGTTAAGATATAATTAGAAATATTTTTTTTGAATTAATTTATGGATGGAAATTAATAAATTAATTTATAACATTTTTGAATTAAAAATGTTTTGAATTAATTTTTAACGTATATTCAAATCTCCTCTACTCTGCAAAAGTTTCTCCACAGAGTTCATCCGCTCACATCTCGCCCTTCTTTTACTCATCTTCAATTCACATCCAATATGTTATGCCACATCTAACGTGCTTTCAATCTGTTCTATTTGTGCGTTCTATCTGCTATAGTGCGTTTAATGTGTCTTCAAAGTGCTTTACGTTGAATTTTTTATTCAATCTGTTCTAAGTTTGATCTACGACATTCAATCTGAGATGCTTTCTCTGCATTTTCTGTTTTCCATGTTCTGCATTTTCACATTTTAAGTTATGTGCGTTGATCTACGACATTCAATCTGAGGTTCACTTCGTTATTAGGGTTCGTTCTTGTATTTATCTTTAATTTTCTCAAATTTAAAACTCAATTGGTTCTTCTTAGCTAACAAATCAATGATTCATTGTTTCTATATTTGCATTGCCTCAAATCAACCAAGGAATTGCAAATTGAGAAGACTATGCGTTTTTTTTCTTGATTGCAGGTTCGTGAAGATAAGTTTCTATGTCATTTCTGCTTCACAATATACTGTAATTGAGACAGGTGATGATGCAACTTTGATTCAGAGTTTTTGGGATATGAAACTTCTACTAGGCTAAATTTTGTGGTTTTTTACTTCTCCTGATTGTGGTTTGTGTGTTTTGTTGTTCACGCATTCTTTGTTGGGTTTCCTGGTTTTGCGTGACTTGGATTTAACTGAGTGTTGGTTTTCCTAATTGTAGGTTTTGGCTTTTAAAAGTAGTGGAAAAATTCTTTGCATCATAGACACATTCTAGATGTAAAATTGTTTTGTACATTGAAAATATCTTAACCTATAAAGAAATGTGTAGATAAAAGCCATTAAAAAGTTAGATGTTAAACTTTTATATGATATATTTCATACAAATCTATATGTATTCAATATTTTGTATTTTTATCACCTGAGTTTGGGATTTTAAATATTTATTGTGATTATATTTAATACATAATCAAATGACATTATAGGTTGAATAGACAATTTTGAACACGTGTGTAAACTTTATTTTAGTATTTGATAAATGAATTATATATTTGTATATTTATTTGCATATTCAAATACTAAATGCATTTTATAATTTGATTCACTACAAGAAAAAGATGATTTAGAGACCAATTTTTAGTTATCAAATGAAATGGTTACTAATTGTGACTAAAATAGTCACCAAATTATATTTTGGTTGCTAAATAATTATAAAATAGAAGTAACGATTGAATTTAGTGACCAATTAAGTCAAATAATTGGTATCTAACATTAGATACAAAGGTTTTTAGTGATCTATGTCATTAGATTCTAAATTAGTCTCTAACTTAATTTGATATCAATTTAGAATCTAATAGTATAGGTTACTAAAACTTTGGTAGCTAATGTTAGATACCAATTATTTGACTTAATTAGTCACTATATTCAATCATTACTTCTATTTTGTAGTTATTTAGCAACCAAAATTTAATTTGGTAACTATTTTCGTCACAATTAGCAACATTTTCATTTGGTAGCTAAATATTGTTCTTTAAATAGCTTTTTTCTTGTAGTGATTATTTGAATTGTTACAAATTATCTTTGTCTTTGTAAACAAAAATTATGTTTTGGTAATTTTAATTTTAGATTTTTAATTAACTTTAGCTTACGGCATAATACTTTTTTTTGTTTAAAACACAAATATTTTATTTAATATTAAAATAAACAATATAAATGGTGTTAAAATTAAAACAAATATTAAAATAAAAAAGACAAAGTTAGTTTTATAACTTGATTATTTTGAAAATACTTAAACATAATTTTATTTAAGTATTGAGGATCAAAACTAAACCAACAAATTATGACCAGTCAAACGCAATTTGTCATAATCATCAAAGTAATTATCAAAAAAATCATTTAAACATTTGAAGATCTCATATATTTAGAAGACAATGTAAATTTTCACCCACATATCATGTAACTAATATGCAAGAAGAATATATATTTAAAGAATCATACCCATAAAATAGTTATTTACATATTTAGGAGATCAGATAAATAGTTGGTTTACGGGATCATGTTTAAGACTAATTGTTGAATGGGTATTCAATTAAAAAAAAAATATGTATATGCTACCTCTTTAGTTGTTGTAAATAGTAAAATAAACTTATGCCAATCGGATTTGTTTAATATATGATAATTAACAATATATTAAAATATATATTCCTAAGATGATCAACAAGAAGAAATGTTTTATGACTTTATGGCATAATTTATATATATATACTGCTGGGATATCATGTTTTTAAGTGATTAAGAATGTGGAAATAATATTGGGACCAAAATTGCTCCTTTGGCAATTAAAATAAATAACTTATGCCAACCTGATTTATTCAATAACCATATTTTTGTAGTTTCAAATAAAACCAAAAAAGCTATTATAATATTTTGCCTGCTTCTTATGAATTACATAATGATAATAGCACCAATCTCGCAGTAGAATCTCAAGAAACTTATCTTGATCAAGTCTATCTACTAGCTACAATTCGACAGATACTGCACTCTTGTAGGCTGTAGCTGCAGCTTTTGCTTGAAATATATGTTTTTGTCCTATCTCATAATTTTCATTGTTACAAAAGACAAATAAAGATCAATAATTTTGCTCTTCCAACTAGTAAAATACACTAGTGAGTATACAGATGGGAGTGAACCCCACGTCACTCCCCTTCTTCATCAATTGATAATTGTTTTTTATTTGATTTTTTTTACATTTAACATAAAACAAAGTATTTATCGATATTGTCAATAATTATATTTTAAGAATTTTGTTTATATTTTACGCATTTATAAAGTTCAAATCCGCATTGCTTAAAGAATTGTACTCAATTTTATTTGGATTACACACTTGTTATTACTTAATTACTTTGACAAATTTAAAATAAGCATACATTTTCGGTGAAAAAAATAATCACATTTTAGCAACTCTTGAATGCTTACAAGGTTAGCCCACTGTAGTGATAACTAATTAGATGGCCTTTTGAGAACGATTAGGGTCACGTGAGGGCAAAAATCCACGATCAGATCGAGGTGGTTAAGGTTGATACCTCGCATAAAATAACATGTTAAGGCAAAATTTATTATCTTTTACTTCAAATTTCTTCCCATAATTACATGCCACATAAGCAGTTTAATCAAATGCATGAAATCTAATTTCTTCAATGGCCTAAGTCATTTTTAATTCTAAATTATGTCATCGAGGCAGATGATCGAGAAACGTCTTGGTGATAGAAACGACAACGTTTTGACATATATTCAATTTCAGTCTGCATAAGTGCTATGGCTTTTTTCTAGAGTTATTAAGTGATTGAGAGCGCTGCTAATTAACTTGTGGCTTGATAAGACTTTCATTTGAAACTTGAGATCTAGAGTTTTACACGTAACTTAAAAAAAAAATAAAGATATTATTAAAATATGTCTGAAAAATATACATCATTTGGGTGAGTTTGCAGAATATATTATCTTCATTTTTGTTTTTGTTTCATATGTTGTTTTGGTCTTACTGTTCAAAAATAATGAAAACGTATCTCATGATAAACGTGGAACGTATATTTATATAGTACATTATCTACAACACGAAACATGCATGTATTTAGAATTTAAAAGTAGAGACCCCTTTTTCTGTGTTCGTGGAGGAAATTGCAATCACATTGGAAATAAAGTGCAATATTTCAGTTTGTTTGTAGCATGAATTTTTTTTATTTCATTTACATTAAATTTTATTGTATATGCTTGATGAAAGGTGCCGTTGTACACAGTTAAATTTGGGTTGACTTGATCACTGATTTAAAAACTTATGAATGTGCACTAGAGAATTGTTAGTAGTACATGAACAATGAGGTGTTTGTTGGACGTGATGATTTGATGATGGGCCTGAAAACCTGTTTGCTTGTTAGTGACTGGACCTAATTATCAATGTAAAGTCCAAACACTAAAGTTTTTCTTAGGATTTACTATTGTCACCTCCTAAATTGCTATTACATACTCACCCTTTCTTAAATTTGCTTGTTTAGGAAAATGCTGCCACGTTTTGCACAGTAACAACAACAAATAGATTGTATAACTCGATAAGATTTTGTTAATGATTATGTCAATCTAGTTTCTAATTTTTGTTTAAGTAGGAGATAAGCTTATTTGATCTAATTAGTAAGTTTTTTTTTTACTAATTTAACGCTTTTAAATATGTTATTTAGAGTGGTGCTTTTTAAAATATTAACTTCTGATTTTTTATATTTAGTTTATTTTAAAATTATTTATTGAGTTTATATTTTATTTTATATTATATAAGATAAGCTTTCTCATATTTTTTTTTGTCTTGTGAGGGTAAAGTTTATTATCCTCTGGTATAAAATAGTGTTTTTTTTTTTACTTTTTTATTGCGTAAGTCATCATCTATAAAAATAATAAAAGATATATTTTCATATATAAAGAATCATATTATTTTTCCTTTAAAAAATAATTATGTTACTTGTAATATTTGTTTTGTATATTATCTTGATATTAAGTTTGAAGATATCGATATTAGAATGGAATCCGGGCACACGATTGGTTGAGAAACCCGCTCCGTTAGGATATGTTGCACCCCTTCGCCTGTGTTCAAGTATTGTGATTCATGGAACCAATTGCTTTCATAAATCCTAAAACATATTTGAAAAGGGAATATATAATGTGTACAAATCTTCATATAACTTTAAAAGTTTTAGAATTTTATTACATAATTTAATTCAACATAATATTTAAAAATATGTAAATATTTATTATTGGATAAAATATTCATGAAAATAAAATATAATGCAACACACATGTGATATATATTGATTAAAATTGGCATAATATATAAGTTTGATACTATGTTGTTAAATAGAGTTTGGAGGTGATAAATTGTGGATGGAGGGAGAAGGAGCAGCAATGAAATGCTTAACGAGGTGATGGAGTCGGTTTTGGTGGAGAGGATGACGAACCTCAGCCCCATGAGATCCGGTTGGGCTAAAGCTGGTGAGAAGGGGAACACCCTTCTCCTGCACCAGTGTGGCCAGACCAATCTGATGGTCCACAAGAGGGTCCTCATGGCTCCCACTCACCATCACGCGCCACCCCAGCTCCCTCACCCTCTCCAAAATCGCACCGCCATCGCCACCACGAGGATTGCAGTACTCGTGCTCACGGTCAGCCCCAACGGGCAGCGACAGCTCCCACAGCACGTCACACACGTGCGGCGCCAAAATCGGATCCTCCGCAAGTCTTACCTCAGAAGGAACCCTCTCTGTGGCCCCGAAAAACGCTTGACTCAATATCAGCCCTCGGATCTTAAGTGGGTCCAGGTAATTGATCCCATCAGAGTTAGTTTCCGCAGCCACACGTAGAGCCGCGTGGTACGCGATGTTCGCTCCGGCGCTGCTTCCCATGAGGTAACAGTTGGAATAGTCGGCGTGGTTTCTCAACCACTCTTGTGGCTTGGATTTGAGCCAGTGGAGCGTTTCGAGGGCGTCGTCGTAGGCGGCGGGGAGTCGGTGTTCGGGGGCGAGGCGGTAGTCGACGGAGACGACGATGGAATTGGTGTCTTTTGCGAGGTTTACGCAGGCGTCGTGGAAGAAGTCAGAGGCGGCGCTGAAGAGGACGAAGCCGCCGCCGTGGAAGTAAAGGATGAGAGGGAGGTTGGTGGAGGAGGGGTGTGGGAGGAATATGCGGGCGAAGGTTTGGTTTGATTGGTTGATGGTAGCGTCTTGGGTGAGAACGGGGATGGAGAGGGTGGGATCGGAGGTTGGAGGGGTGTGTGGGTCTGGTCGCCGGCGAGTGATGGTGCCATCGGAGTTGCGGAGGATTTGGAGATGGTGGAAGGGATCGACTAGGGTTGGCACCAACATTGTGCTTCTCTCCTATTTGATGGTTGACTTTAGTGCTTAGTGCCTCTAATCAACTTCTTCGTTTCTAATCATTAAGGTGCTTTGCAACTGGTTTTTTTTTTTTAATTTATCCTCTAAATTATAAAAATGGATAGATTTTAAACAAATTATATAATTTGGCAAGTTGTCAAACTTTAAAATAAAGAATTTCAGATAATTTTTTTTTTCATTCAAGGGTACGGACGCACGTTTTGTAATTTGTTTTTTAAAGTTTTTTTTTTTTTTTTGTAAAGTTGTGCTATTATATATGTTTTTATTTGTTTTTTAAATCGTGATTAGTTGGACTTTTGATGTTTTTTCTAATTTTTTTGTTGAAGTCTGTGAACAAGTTTTATGACTTTTTTCGTTTCTTTTTGAAATCGTGATTGTTAATATGTTTTTAATTTTTTAGTTTTTTTTAATGTATAACTATTTATTTATATAATAATTGAATGTATTTTGAATAATTTAAATATTAATATAATAGGATATATTTAAATGGTTTTTTTTAAAATAGATAAATATTTAGTTAATTTAATTAATTAATAAAAATAAATATATTAATTGAATATAATTTTGAAAATTTTAAATCAATATCATTAAATATATATCACCACAAAAATAAGACAACAAACTAAAATGAGAGAGGACATAAATATTTAAGGAATTATCTATTATTATAATTTTTCTAATTGTAAACTTCGTTTCGATAAAAGAACACTTTTTTCGATTATTTTCAACAAATGATTTCATTATTAAATATTAGGTTCTTATTGTTACGGCTTTTAAAATAATCCAAAAACATATTAAGGAAGGTTACAATTGGGGAATTGTTTAGGTTATTGTTGTTATGACTTCCAAAATAACCAAAAAGATGTTCTTGTTATCATGTCACAATCTGAAAAATTGTTTGTATAAACAATGGTAAATAATTCCTTAAATAATTATATTCTCTCTCATTTTTTTTTTATTTTAATAGTAATATATTTTAGTAGCATTGTTTTAAAAATTCTAAAATTACATTTAATCAACATAAATAATTTAATTAGTTCATTAAATTAATTAAATATTTAAATATTTTTATAAAAAAACTCATTTAAATATATTTGACTACAGTATTATTTTAAATCCAAAATACATTCAAATATTGTATAAATAAAGAATTAATTACATGATCTAAATTTATAAAAATTTAAAATATGAAAAAATTAAATAAACAACGACACAATAAAAACCAAGCTAAAATTATAAAAAAATGCTGATCAGAAAATTTTTCCAAAACATCCAACCAAGCACGATTTAAAAGAAATAAAAAAAAAATTGCTTGACCATAATTTTACAAAAATAAAAATTGAACAAAAAAAAAATCACAATATGCTTTCATACACTGACTTTGAATAAAAAAGGATATTATCTGAACTTATGCTTTCATACTTTCATACATTGACTTTGAATAAAAAAAAAATATTATCTAAACTAAAGTGCAATATGTTTTCTTTATTTTAAAATCATACTTACAATACAATAACAATTAGTAATTTATTTCAGGAAGAATTTGCTTCAGCTGTGTAAAATAGTCTTGGAACTGTTCTCACTCACAACCTTCACAACTTTGCACTCAGGAACACCCAATAATTAACTCCACCCCATTATGCAACAATCTTGTAAAACAGTCCACTCCTTATTCAATGCTCATCAGTTAATTTAACCATATCATTGACTTGATTGAAAAATAATGATTTTAGTAAACATAGCTTCTTAATCACAAAAGAGACGTTAAATAAACACCAAAATTCTACAAAATTAAAATTTTTGAATAAATATTAATCAATTGTTGATGAACTTTTGGCAAAAAAAGTTATCAGTGTTCCCCTAGTACCATAAACATGTTCGATGTATTTTAATTATTTTTTTAAATATGAATTATTTTAACCACTGTTTTTTCCTTTTGCATAGAGTTTTTGAAATTACTTATTGATTTATGATTAAAAAATACTATTAATTTTGATAAAAAAAACATAAATGACTTAAGATTTGTTAGACTCAATAAGATTATTAATTTTGCACATCATATCTATTTTTTATGAACTAATCACTTCGTTAAGTATAAACTTGGTCTCAACTTAATTTAATATCAGATTTTATTTTATTTCACACTAGCCCAGTAACAAAAGTAATTGAAAAATGACTAAGAACAGTGATATTCCATATTCCTGGGACTTCCTGGGACGTAATACAAGAGTGGATGCATAGAACATAAAAAAACAACACTAGAGTAATCAATGAAGAGTTTTAAGAAGTTGAAAGACTTTGACAGACATGGAAGGGTCACCCACAAAGATGCCATGTCGACCCCCTTCATAGAACTTTCCTGCCACGTGCACACCCTTATGATCTAGCAATTTCACAAGCTCTCTCTCGCGGTCCACCAGTGGGTCCCCTTCACACCCAAACACCGCAACCCTCCACCCCAGAACCTTAATCGTATCCAATATCTTATCCCCACCATGAATCGTTGGGTTTGAGTACTCGTGATCACGGTCAGCGCCAACGGGCAACGACAGATTCCACATCAGATCAGTGATCGGCAAAGGTATAGTCTTGTCCTCGGCAAGCCTAATCTCTGATGGACTCCTCTTCCTCCCACCGAAAAACGGTTGAATCAATATCAACCCTTCAATCTTCAGCGGCTTCAGGTTATCAACCTCCGCCGCCGCACGTAGACCCGCCGTGTAGGCAATGTTGCCCCCGGCGCTCTCCCCCATCAGGTAGCAGCGGGAGTAATCGGCGCGGCGCAACCAGGGGTCGTTGGAGGCTTTGATCCAGTGCAGCGCCTCCACGGAGTCTTCGTAGGCGGCGGGGAGGCGGTGCTCCGGGGCGAGACGGTAGTCGACGGAAACCACGACGGAATGCGTGGCGTGGGCCATTCTGACGCAGAAGTCGTGGAAGTAAGTGGAGGCTGCACTGTAGAAGAGGAAGCCGCCGCCGTGGTAGAAGACGATGAGGGGTAGTTTGGGGTTGGGGGAATGATTCAGTGCTTCGCGGGGTAGGTAGATCCGCGCCCAGGTGTGGTTGGATTTGTTGATGGGGAGGTCTTTGGAGAGAACCGGTGTGTGGAGGGTGGGATCTGGTGAGGGAGGGCTTTGCGGAGGAATGCTTAAGCGTGTGAGGGTGCCGTCTGGGTTGAGGATGATGTTGAGGGCTTTGTAGGGATCCATGGCTGAGTTAGCAACTATTGATGCATTGATGAGAATCAGAAATACCAAGAACACAGTAACCACTGAGGGTAGTGTCATGGCTAATAAAAAACCCTGTAATTGTTTGCTTCAAAGTTCAAGTTGAATGGTATATAATAGGAAAATGTTCTAGGTTCACATACTGAGATGTCTATATGTATATACGTACGCACATACATACATACGTATATTTGTTATTATTTATTTAATTTTAGTAGGATCCGATGTTGGATAAGTGAAGGAAACTGGTGTCTACTTAGAGCTTCTGCAACGTGGTGTTTGTCAGTTTGTGGTTCTTAGCTTGAAGATAATTGAGAACAGCTAGCAAACCATAATTTACAAAAGTTTATTTTTGTTTCAATTTGACCATATTTATATATTTATGGATAGATTAAAAAAATTACTTTGCTTTTCAAATATTTATTTTTTGTATTTTTCTAAAATTATGTTGGATAATACGTTTGCAAGTTGTTTTTAATAAAGTTGTGTCAAGTGACACGTTTTCCAATTTTTTTATTTTTTTAATATTTTTCCTAAAATTATGTCTAGTAGCACATTTTTTAATTTATTATTAATTTCTTAATTTTTTATACGAAGTTAGGTTACTAGCCATATTTTTTACTAATTTTTTTATTTTTTAAAAATCGTGCCGGCTTTGTTTTTCTTTTCAAACTTTTTTTATGACTTTTATTTATTTAAATGGTTTAAAAGTTTTTTGTGGGTTTTTTTTTTTTTTTTTTTTTTTTTTTTGTTTTTTTTTTTTTTTAATTTTTTAAATTTTTTTTTTGTTTTTTTTTTTTTTTGCAGTAGTTTCATTTAATTTTAAAGTTTTAAAAATATCTTTTATGTTTATTTGTGATTTTTTGGTTATAGTTGGGCGTGTTTTCTAAATTTTAATTATTTAATTTAAGAAAAAATATTAAACATAGTTTTGTAACTTTATTTTTTAAATTTTAAATAATTTAATTAAATAATAAAATACAATAAAATTAAAATATTATATTTCAACATGACTTATAAAATTTAATTTTATCTATTCGAAATAAAGATTATTTGTCGACTTAGATAGTTTCAACTTTATTCTCAATCCTCAAATATATTCTAAGGTACTAGTTGTATACATAATAAAATAAATGAATTAATTCAGAATAAACTAAAAAAAAAAAAAAAAAAGTCTTATTGTA
>Ga0209489_104942_pt1 | contig 23876 bp, 18 predicted proteins | sample SiratrowhiteBW_FD_187527 | JGI IMG/M metagenome (GOLD analysis project Ga0209489, IMG submission 187527) | Root nodule microbial communities of legume samples collected from California, USA - Siratro white BW (SPAdes) (version 2) | ecosystem: Host-associated > Plants > Roots > Nodule | place...
ATATATATATATATATATATATATATATATATATATATATATATATATATATATATATGTGAGAAACTGTATTGCATCAATTTTAATAAAATTAACTTTACAAAGAAATCTAGTTTTATGATTTATAGTATAATCATTTCAAATCATTTTAGTGATTTCCATCCCATAAGTCATCTAAAAATATTTTTGGGAATAATATTTAGGAAATAATAACACTAAAAAGATACTAATCAATATTATTATTGTTTATATTACAATCTTTATTTATATTGTAGAGAAATGCTGAGAATGATACTGATAACAAATAAATAAGACAATCGTTAATGACTAGTCAGGATAGATGAGCATGTACACATATCAAACTCATCATCAACACTTCAGCTCATTTCAATCCCAAGGAATCAAATCCTCCATTTACTATTGTCAATAAGGGCACAATCTTGATCATGAGGCCTTTTTCCCATAAGGGAAATCACAATAATTATCAATAAAGATTATCAATGATATTTCTACAGTAAAGCTTTAGAATATAAGTTATAAAATCAGTTTATCTTAGATACTGAAAAATATTTCATAAAGAAATATGAGAAAGATCATAAAATAGATTTGCAATAAAACATTGAGAAAAGATTATTTTTAGGGTTATGAGGCTTAGGGGTAGCTCACAAAATTATAAAAGTTTGTCTCATACTTTTCTTTCATTATTCTCTCAGACACTCTATTTATAAAGAGGTCATGAGTAACTACTATTCACTTGTAACTATATAGTTGTAATAAATTGATTCTTTCAAATATAGTTTGAATTTGGTTATAAAGAGGTAAGTACTAAGATGTGAAATATCTCTAGTAAACAATGGAAATGGGGTCCAAATATTCGTTGTTATATAAAATAGTGTAAGTAGAGATATTTACTTAGACTATTCTAGTCTTTCTATGAAATAATCCTTATCCTTTAAACTTGTCACATCATGTTAAAATTTTAATAACTCTTCATAAATAGAGGAAACTTATTGTCACTGATTCCTCAAATGGTTTATAGGCAATGGTTACTTCATTCTTCCAATGCCTTTTTTCAACTTGTATCTCCTGAGGTTTCTTAGATTAGACCATCAAAACAGAAGCCATTCATCCATGGATAATTTCATTGGACTAATTCTTCATCTTTTATGTTTAATGTTCTTTCACTCTATCCTCTGACTTCAATATCGTCTAACGACTTAAAATCACCTACCAACTAGAAATTTGATCCTCCACGATTATTGCCTTCGTTTGGTAGTGTATACTTCATTATAGAGACATCCATCGTTTGATCTCCTTATATATATATATATCAATATAAATTATGACTCTTCTAGTCTTTAAATATTACTAGACGATGATATTAAATAATTTACATAGTTTCATAAAAATTTGGGATGTTACAATTCTTGGTTATCGTGTTCATTCGTGACTTGATCTTTGATGATTTGGGTATTAGAAAATATCTTCTAGAATCAAAAACTGAATTAAAATACCAAATGAAAACATGTCTCTAGGAATAGAGTAGGATTCGTTTGAAGTTTTGAGTCTTTTGTGGCGATTGCAAGTTTTATTAATATAATTGATCAAGGTATTGACAATTAATAGATAAGTTTAGGCTCATTCATTTAAGGAATTAAGGTTTGGGTAAAATTGTGGATTTACATTGATTATTGTTTGGAAATAAGTAAATGCTTTTATGCATGAGAGTGAGGATTGATGAGGTCTAACTCTAGCAACTCATATTATTCAATAATCATTTTCGGCAATTCAATTGTTTAAAAATATATTAAATTTTATTTTATTTTTTGCACATCAATCTAAATCATGGAATTGTTGTTGAATCTAATTTTATTATAAGTGTAACTATTGTAACATATTGCACAAATCCTTTGAAAAAGAACGACATTTATTACTTGTTATGTTTTCAACTAGTGCACATAATTGACTTATTTTAAGCAGATTGTGTTTAAGATTGTCTATTAGCATAACATCATTAATATACATCGAAGGTTTCATACTTACCTTGCCAACACTAATCATAACCACAAATACACCAAAGTACTATCACCATTGAAGTTCATTCATAACCACATGATAGTCCAATGTTCAGGTTCATGGATTTAACATATTACAGACCATAATATTCTTAAAAACAAAACAAATAAAAACAATTAACAACCACCATATTCACATCATTTCTCCCGTATTGAATTTATCAAATATGATTAAAATAATATGATGCAAAAGGCAGCAATAACATTGTTCAAAACACATTAAAATATGACATATAATATGATACATGTGATCCTAAGTATCTCTTTCATAATGCAGCTCTGCCAACTTGTCCTTCACGGCTTTTATCTGTTGATCTAGGTGCCGAAACGTTGCTGCAAAAAAATCATAATGACTCCCCAATGTTTCTAGCCTGCCCAACACCATTTGTTCAAATATGGACATTGACTCCCCTCTATCAATTGGTAGAATGTAGGGAATGATGTCATTGTTCCACTTGGTCCTACACCATCTGTTCCATGTCCAGCAGTAGCAACAATTCCTTGTTTTGCAACTTCTTCATCTGCCCTGCATATTCAGTAATCATCATTTATTTTCTTCAGTCCAATCTTGTGCAACATTGCACAAGTGATCTCATTAAGGAGTAGGCCTTTTCATCCAACTCCTCTTCCAAGTTAACGTCAAAGTGCTCAATCATTTTGAACACTAAAACCACATAAGGCACAATGTGATATGTTATCCTTTTGGACTTATTCATGTGATCCTTTGTTACATGAATCCAGATTATCTTAACCTTGTTCATGATGAAGTACATCATAATCAAGTCTTCTTCAGTCAAAATTGCATGGTTGTATCCTCTTGGGGTCAACTGGCATACCACTAGAAATGTTAGGATCCTTGGATTCATTGGAAGTCCACTAAAATGGAATCCTCACATTGTATTATGAGGATTTATGATACGTGACCTGAAGAACTGGATTTTGTTATAGTCTTCAAGTGATCCAACGTTGTCTTTTGACTCTAGTATTTTAAAGCCCTATTATAGTAGTCGACACAACAAGAGTGATGTCCATGTTAACTTATTTGACATGTGTCCACATAAAATCTCCTTTAAAGGTGAGATTGGTGAAGCACACTCGCACTAGGTTTAGGCAAACGTTCCTAGTGAAGCACCATTTGGATACCACAATCCAATATTAACAACCCCCTTTAAGTATTTGAGTATTTTCTTTGCTGCATTGTAGTGTGATTCTTTGGATTAGCTTGATATCTTGCACCAAAACTTACACTAGATATTATATCTAATTTGTTGGTTGTCAAGTAGAACAATGATCCAATTAGTCTTCTGTATGTAGTTTAATCCACAACCACTCATTTTTCATCAGAATTTAGATAACAACTTGAAATAAGTGTTGCAACTCCTTGCACTTTTCCATTCCAAATTTCTTTAAGAGATCCTTGCAATACTTTGATTGCTTTAGAAATGTTCCTTGTTTAACCTGTTTGAGCTACAAGCCTAGGAAGTAATTAAGCCCTTCTATCATAGACATCCCAAGCTCACCTTCCGTAGTTGCAACAAACTCTTGACAAAGTTTTTCATTAGTTAAACCAAAGATAATATCATCAACATACACTTGTGAAAGAATGATATTATTACCAACCCTTTTAATAAAGAGAGTTTTATCTATTTTTCCTCTTTCATATTTTTGTGACAGTAGAAAATTACTTAACCTCTCATACAATTGCCTTGGGGCTCGCTTAAGTCCATATACTGCCTTCTTGAGTTTGTTCACATGTTTAGAGAACTTGTGATCTTCAAAACCTAGGGATTGTGTTACATACACTTTCTCATTGATAAAGTCATAAAAGATGCAATTTTTACACCCATTTGAAACAATTCAAAACCACATAAACAGGCATATGCAAGCAACAATCTAACAACTTCTAGCCTAACAACATGAGCATATGTTTCATCATAATCAATTATTCCTCTTAATTACATCCTTTTGCTACTAGCCTAGCTTTGTTCTTAACAATGATACCTTGTTCATTCATTTTATTTATGAATACACATTTAGTACCGATAATATTCATTTCTTTAGTCCTAGGAACTAAAATCCACACATTATTCCTAGTAAATTGATTCAATTTGTTTGCATAGCAGTTATCCCATTATCATCACCCGAAGCTTTAAAAATAAATTTGGGTTCAAGCTATGAAACAAAATCCATTTGTTTGTAAAATTGATTCAAGGTTTTTCTAGTAAATACTCCCTTGACAATCTGTCCAATGATGTTATCCAAGGAAAAATCTCTTCGAACCATCCATTCTTTAGGCAATCTAGTATTGGTGATAGGTGTAGTTGGTAATCCAAAATTTTCTACTGCCTATAGCTCTGTTGCTTTGTTTTAGTGCATGAGTCTACATATAGCTTTAGCCTTTGGAATTAGTGATTTCATTATCACATGTACTGTTCTTAAGCGTGCATCTTATGATTAGTTTCATAAAAAAATAATATGAACATATTCTTTTGTAGTTATAGTCTTCTTGTTATGCACTCTATATGCATGACTATGAGATAAGTAACCTAGGAAGATGCCTTCATCATTCTTAGCATCAAACTTTCCCAAATTGTCTTTTTCATTGTTTAAAACAAAACACTTGCAGCCAAAATTTTTAAAATGAGAAATATTTGGTTTTATTCTTTTGAAAATCTCATATGGGGTTTTTTTCCTAAAGAGGTGTTATCAAAACTCTATTAAAACCATAACATGCAGTGTTTACTGTATCAACTTGAAGATACTTACAAAGATTAGTTTCATTAAGTATAGTTCTTGTTAATTCTTCCAAAGATCTATTTTTCCTTCTTACCACACCATTTTGCTTAGTGTTCTAGGTGCTAATAAATAATGTTTTATCCAAAGTTTATCACAAAACCTTTCAAAATTTTCATTTTGAAATTCTCCCCATGGTCAATTTTGATATAAAAAATGTTACAATTTTTCTCATTTTGCAAAACTCTCTAGAAAGTCTTTTGAAGGTTGCAAATACATCATCTTTGGTTATAATGAGTAATGTCCATGTATACCTATAATAATCATCTACAATGACCAAAACCATATTAGTTGTCACCTAAGCTCATGGTCAAAGAAGGTTCAAACAAGTCCATATGAAGTAGCTTGAAGGATGTTGAGGTAGAAACAAAGTTTTTTCTACTAAAAGGAATTTTTGGACCGTTTCCCCTGTTGGCATGCTTCACAGACCCTATCCTTTTCAAACTTGAGTTTATAAAGACCATCAACTAAATTCCTAGATACAAGTTTGTTTAGATGATGGATGTGAATATGTGCAATGTGCCTATGCCATAACCATGATTCATCATTCTTAGATATCAAGTAGTTCATATCATAATCAATGGGAAATGTTACCAACTAGCAAATTTTTCCTCGAAATTGAATCTGAAATGAGGCATAACTTAGCACATCTTTGATGTTCAAGGAGTCTTTATCACTAACATCTCCACCACCAAGTATTGTTACTTTATTGTTGTCTCCATATGTCACAAAACCTCCATGTTTTAAGGTTAAATTGATGAGTTTAGAAGCATCTGTTGTCATATGCTTTGAATAGCCACTATCCAAATATCATAGTTGTTTCTTAGTTGTCAAAGTGTCGTGCAAAATAGATAATCTCAAGCAGTGGTCCCCTGTTAAACTTGGGTTCAACACTGTTAATTGTACCTTTTGGCACCCACCTAACCAAGCCTTTTGGTAATGGAATACACTCTGCCACCTCATAGAATAAAGAAAGCAAAGAGCTAGAGGGTTGGTCAAGAGCTTTCCAGAAGATTGGGCCAATCTGAGTCTGTTTAGGCCTCCCACCAGCTGTTCGGGCCCAAATACAACCTTGAAGAGATCACTCTTTACGAATTCTTCCTCCACCCCCATACCCTCTTCCAACACCCCCATACCAAAGCTGAAATGTCCATTATACCCTTCACTTAAATGTGCAAAGTTAGAACTAACCTCCACCCCCTTCACCCCCTATATGCGTGCCACTATCCCATTCAGTTATCAAACCCTAAACCTAACTCTCTCAAAGTGCGCCGCTAGTGACCGTGACCACCACCGTTCGTCCAAGCTCTCCGATGTGCTGCGGACGAATTCGTCCTCCATCCGGTTCAGTCGCATCTCATCCGATTCATTTCTCCCCCTCGCACGTCTCATTCCTTCGTTCTGCAAAATCTTCAATTAATCCTTCAAAGAAGCATAAGGTAAGCAATTTGTGATGTTTATTAGCAATTAGTAAGTGATATTGATGATTAGAGTAGTTGATTTGAGGTTTGGGAGGTTGTAGAAGGCGAAGGGGTGTTGTTTTCGATCTGTGTATCTGAGAACCAGATGGCTCATTCGGTGCGTTGTTTTATTGAATATGAGAACCGGATGACACCCCCATCTAGTTGTCATTTGAAAAAAATTGACAACCGGATGGCCTTCTCATCCGGTTTTCAGGTGTCCAAATATTTTTTTAACTTTGTGCGGTGTAACTTTGTGCATTGACAGATATGGCGAGGACCAGAGGAGCATCTTCACAGCCTGAAGGCCATAGAAGGCCTACAACATCAGTGCGTAGAGGAGATCGAGGTGCTTCATCTAGTGCTCCTCCTGTTTCTGCTGATGCTGCTAATATTAATAGTGTAGCTCCTCGCATTGGTGGGGGTGAGGCTGCTGAGGTGGTAGGTTTTCCTGGGGGACCATCTGGTATGTCCCTTTTGGTATGTTATAATCATCATGTGGCGTTGAGGTTGTGGGAGGGTGAGGTAAGATTATGTTATAAGTTGTTGTATTTAGTTTGTGTTTAATATGTGAACTTTTTGATATCATTTGTTGTATTTTGTTTAGGATCGTGGAGTTCTAAAGTTAGTCTCCCATGGGAGAAAAGTGAACAACTTTGGTCTTCCTCGTGCTGAGGTGTTTGTTTTGATTGTCAATAGCGGATTATTGCCTCTATACAACATGTGCTATGAGGTAGTTGACAAGGGACTGATGTGTGCATTTGTTGAGAGGGGACACTAATACCTTCCATATGCCATTTGGTGAGATCATAATCACATTGGATGACGTGTCAAGCCTACTCCACCTACCTATTATGGGGCAGTTTCCCATTTTTGATAGGTTAGACAACAATGGAGCTGTTTCTGTGATGTGGAAACTATTAGGTGTTCCTAATGGTGATGCTAATGCCGCTTTGCAGGATGGTCATGGCAATGTTGTACTCCTAAGTTGGTTGAGAGATCACTACGAGGCATGCTATGAAAATGAAGACTGGGAGTTTGCTGCAAGGGCATATTTGTTGCATCTAATTGGATGCACAATTTTTGTTGACAAAAGTGTCACATCTGTCTCCATTTCTTATTTGGCACTATTTCGGAAGCTTGCGGTTTGTGGTAGCTATGCCTGGGGAGCAGCTGATTTGGCACACATGTATGATAAACTAGGAGATGCTTCTCTGGCTGGGAACAAACAATTGGGTGTTTTCATTATTCTGTTATAGGTACATATTTTATTACCACTAAATAACTTAGAAGGTTATGTTTTATTACTTCTAAGTTCATTTATTATTGTCAGCAATGGATGTACGAGCACTTCCCATATATGGGAAATAAAGATGTAAACCCGAGCTATAGTGAAGAACTTCTATGGGCTTGTCGATATGTGGTTAGTCGACATCCCTATAGGTTGGTTGATGTCCGACAACAACTAGATCGATTGACCCTCTCTGGTGTCATCTGGTGTCCATACACTTCTCACAGAGTTTTCCGGCCTCTTGAGCCGATTTCATTTTTTCGGGGTTTTCTCCAATATGGACATAACATTCAGATGCACCTTCCTGATTGAGGTTTGAGACAGTATGGGTATATGCAGACCATACCACCTCCTCCTCCACTGCAAGATATGGCTGCTTTTAATACGGTTAATGCATGTTGGGTATATTTTTCTGATAATGTTGTCACTGCATTGATACCTAGTGTTGGCCCACATGCATGCTCGGAGGACTATATTGCTTGGTATACTCGTGTGTCGCATCCATATGTCATTAGATGTGATGAGGAAGAAGATCTTCATAGTCGTAGCCGTAGCCATAGTCATAGTCATAGTCATGACGAAGATCTGCTAGCCTCGTCGGCACAGCAGTAGCAGCAGCCACCCTGATATTTGTGTACATTGACATTTTTGAATTTTATTTCATTTTTGTAAATGATTACATTATTATTTTTATTGTTTAATTTTTTCATAGTATCTTTAGAAGGATAGCCATCCTATTGTAGAGGGCAATTAGTTGTGGAGATGCACATGAGGATACAGTAGTTGCCTATGAATTGGCTCGCACACATTCACGTCAAGGACAAGTATACAGTAGACGACACAGAGGTGGTCGAGGGAGAGGGACGTCTAGTTCTTAGGGTTTTATGTGTACCTGATATGTATTTTTGACCATGTTTATGTATTCACTATATTCGTACTTGGTTTATGTATTCACCATATTCATACTTGGTTTATGTATTAAGTATGTTGGTACTTGGTTTATGTATGCAGTATGTTGGTACAATTTCACTGAATTATTATATTTGCCACTAAATGAAAATTTCCATATATATTTATTAATCAATCATCACCAAGATTTACATATGATGTACTTGATCCTAATATAGATACAAATAGTTGCATTCTGCTAATATAATGAGATAGCCATAATTGTGCGTCTGGAGAACTATGATTGGTCCAAAGAATGTCTACATTTGGTAAAGGACAACCATCAACCAAGCTAACCTGTAAATGAATTTGAAAATTAAGTTAGTGAATATGACAGTACAGGTTGGGCAATTTTGTAACTTATAAACATTACCTGTACAAAATGGTTCCCATAAACATGTCCTATGCATATTATCCGATGTTGACTGACATCAATAGCGGTTTTACTTTGTAATGGAAAAATGGTTACATTTTGTTGCAATGACAAGAAAACAAGAATAACATTATATCTACTTGCAATGACATAACCCATATCTGGTATAGTTATCCACTTCTCAACACCTGCATGCAAATATGTACAACATTAGTAATATGTCATTGCACTTAGAATTGTTAATGAAAAATTAAACATAAACACTTCAAGATGATGTCCCCTCAACAAGTAAAGAATTCTTAAGTTTATCGAAACGCTCATGGCTACCAAAGATGTTCGTATATTGATCACGCCATTGACATATTTCTTTATATAGATCCATTCTGATTAATGGCCATGACTCTTCTCCCATTCCCAAAAATGCAACAATTGATCGATAACTACAATGTCCATCAGGTTTAGCATCAATAATGTCCACTATGTATGGGTGAGTAATAGGATGAAATTGATCAAGACAGGGCAAAAATTTAAAGGGCAATTGCGAATGAGATTTTATCTTCACCCTTAAAGCCTTCTGTATAGAACAACTATCCTCCATGGAATGAATCTTGTCTACATGCTCAAAGTATGAAGGTTCACGCTTGGTTGACCTCTCTAATCGTTTTTGTTTAGTCTTTTGTGACCCTTTTGTCTTAACCTTTTCCAATGGGGGACATAATGATGTCATTGTAGGGTATGCCATTTCAGCCAGCTTACCCTTTATGGTGATTTTACCTCCAATATCAAGCTCATCAAAGCGTTTAGAAATGACCTCCCATTCTTGCTTAATAGACAACTCAGATGATGACTAACTTGATGATAAGTCTGAGAAACTAAGTCTAGTCCATATCACATGCACTACATTTAGTGGTATAACACCAACATCATATCTTGCAAGCTCACAAGCACATTGTAAGCCATGAGTATATCTAAGAATACAACCACACTTTTTCTTATCAAAGCCAAAAAATTTTACCTTATTGAACTCCTCTGCAATGTGTACCAATGCATACTTACTTACCATACCCAATAAACCTTTGTACAATGAGATGTTGTAAGAGTGGGTAGCAACATTTAGACTCATCTCGAATGAGGCCTTAATCTGATTAATTTGAAGGACAAGGAGATTGTTGATTGCATCCCAACATGTATACAAATCACCCACGCTAGTTTGCAATATACATTTTAAATTCCCATGAGCTTGTTCAACCCTGCATATAACAGACAAAATTATTTTAACAAACAAAATAGTCTTTAACATATAAATATACATTATATATAACAGCATACCTATTTGATGTAGTATTGCCCATATGCATGACCTTATTTGTCCAAGCACTGACAAACTTTTCCTTATGAGGTTTAATCTAGGTCTTTTGCACATATTCTAAAAATATGGGTCATGCCAAAGACGCACTTTCAAATTTTTCAACACATTTAGGGAATGCTTCACAATCACTACAATCAACTACAGTTAACCATGCTTTCATGACAACATCCCATGTCTCCCTTGGATGAACAAGCATTTTACACTTGGCCTTAACATTCTTGTTTATGTGGAACTTGCACAACAAGTTACAAGCTTCTGGAAAAACAACTTCAACGGCATTCATCAGAGCCAGATCCCTATCACTAACAATAACTGTAGGATACACATCTCGTCTCAAAAATAACCCTTTCAATCTTTGCAAAGCCCAAATGAAATTATTTTGGCGTTCAATAGCCATCAAAACAAATGCAGCCGAGAAAGTTAAGCCTGTGGATGTCACACCTACAACTTCGAGCAGTGGAAGCCTGTACTTATTTGTCTTGTAGGTGGTATCCATCAACAACACATTGCTAAATACATTTAACAACTTCAAAGAAATGGGTGAGTCCAAAAGATGTCACTTACAACTCGGGAGGACTTGTGAACCCTATGCCAACGAATATACTTGTCACGCTCTAACAACATCATCAACTGTTGCATTTCTGTTCTTGGTCCTCTAACTGATCTCTTGTATGTATATCTGGTAGTATACAACTGTTTAAGTGTCGTGACATTGTCTTCATTCTTCCTTTTAAGGGTAAACAATATGTTCTTTGGTTTCACCCGGCTTTTCTTCATATCCACAACTAAAGCGTGTTCATCGGGTCGTAACCTACTGGCATAAGGGTGACCAATCAACGTATTAGCCAATTCATGGTTATGCTACCCACATACGACTTTCAAAACCCAACCTTTACCACCTTTTATTGGTTTGTCACGCAATCTGAATGGACAATCACACTTTCTTGTACCGGTTATAGTAACCTCTAAATCTGTTCTGTACTTTCTATATTTTCCACTTATCTCACATCCCAACAAGATATAGGTCTTCCTACCTTATGCTCCAGTTGCTTTGTCTGATCTCAATATCACAACAACAAATCAAAGCCTAAATGCAACCTTGCGAACCCATTCAAGTAATTTGTCTCGAGTACCAAACACCTGCACAATATATCACATCCATATGTAATTAATTTACATTTCATAAATAAAAACAAAAACAAAACATTTTACCTTATTAGTTGTGAAATCAATAATGCAATCTTCTTCTGAATAAAGCAACCACTTTCAAGTTCACGAGATACCTTGTTTACTTCCTCTGAATATAGACAAAGACTATCTATATCTGTAACATAAATTTTAAACAACTCATAAGAAAAAAAAGAGAAAAAATTAAAAAAATCCTAAACATTAACCGGACGCATCCCCGTTCGGTTCACAAAAAAACTTATAAAATAAGAATCGGATGCAGGGGAGGGGGGTGTCATTCGGTTTGTAAACTTATGAACCAGATGCCACCCTATCCGGTTCTCAAAAGTGAAAAAGACTGCAAACCGGATGGGTGATGGGTTGATCTCATTCGATTTGCAAATTTTGTTAACCGGAAGACCCTCCTCATCTGGTTCACAAATTTCCAAACCGGATGAGGTCACCCCATTATCCATCCGGTTTGCAATTTTTTTTAACTTTTGAAAATTGGATGGGGTGGCATCCGATTTACATTATACACACCGGATGACACCCCTTCTCTACTACATCCGGTTCTCATTTTACGAACCGGATGTATCGCTGTCCGGTTCTCAAATTTCAAAAATAGAGAACCAGATGACCTCATCCGGGTGCCCATTCAGAAACTTCAAAAAATCCACGAAATGCAAAAATCTTACCTCCCCGTCTTTCCTTGCCTTCAACAAACACTGCACACTCATCAGAATGTCTCCCCTACCGTTCAATCACGCTTGAAACGTTCAAAAATGGCACCGGAGAAGGAATATTGGAGGGAAAACGCACTGGAGTTTATCGTGAACGGTGGTGCTCGCAAGGGAAGGGGGAGACTGTTTTATTAAGGAAGGGGCATTTACGTCATTTCATTAAGGGCAATGATGGAATTAAAATATTATATAGGGGTGCAGGAAGAGGGTATGGGGGTGGAGGAAGAATTTGTCTCACTCTTTAGATCATGGAGCATCTAGATGAAGTCCTTTTCTTGTATAAATGTTTAGAATAGCTTAGAATAATTTGGGCCAAGAAGAATAAGGTTTGGGCCTTGTACTTGGGTCATGGGTAGAATAGCATTAGAATAGGATGATATAGTCCATCTACGGTTGCATTTGGGCTTGCTAAAGCCCAATGCAAACTCTATAACATCCAAGGCTTGAAGTTGGTGCACAAGAAGTTGCACACAAAGCAAGAAACATATTAAACATGAGCTAAATGTGAAGAGAAGGAATAAGAAGTGTGAAGGCCACATGTCATGCTCTCATTGGCTCTTCTAGATCTAGGTTGTATTTTTGAATTTGAATTTTATGAATTTGGCTCCACGTTGAGCTGGCACTCGCACTATAAATAAGTGTGCTAGCCTATTGTAGTTTCATCATGGAATGAGTAGAGAAATGTTATCTAAATTCAACTTCACTTGTTCTTGATCACCTCTAGGTTAGCTTTTCTTTGAGTTTAGCCTAGGTACCTTGCGAGAGTTTGCCTCACCTCTCTCACATCTCCTTTTTCCTCTAGATCACTTTACCTAATCCATGAATTATACACTACATTTTGTTGCCTCCTCCATAATCCAATCAATGTGAAACTCCAAATCAAGCAAGGAGCCAAAGTCGGTTTCTATCATTTGGAATATCAAATTTTCTAAAATTATAATTCCTTACAAAATGGTCTTTTTCTCATTCAATATAAATTAGTCACAAATGGTGAAGTTTGCCTTTTGCTATAGTCAAAAAAAATTTTGAACTTTTTCTCTTTTTTTTTTAAACCAGAATAATGACCAATGTGAGTTTTATTGAAAATACAATTTTTAGATCCAAGAATGGAATTCAAATTTTCAGTCCCCAAACTAAGTCTTTCAACAATTTTCACAAATAGTTTTTTTTTATTTTTTATCTTGCAGAACTTCACAATGTTCACATTTAGTTGGCTTACAAGATACAACCACATTGCAAGAAGAAGCTTTATAAATCATTTCAAGATGTTCAAAATCATTTTTAACACTTTTCAATTCTTCTTCCAATGAGTTGGTTTTGTTTTCCATCCAATTGTTTAAACCTTTTAATCTATTGTTTGACATAGTCAATATGTTTGCCTCTTCACGAGTTTCTTTAAAAGCATGAAGCAAGGTACTATAATTCTCATGCTTTATTGAAATGTTTAAACTTACACTGCTAGTTGTAGATTGATGTCTAGCCATCAAATAGACGTTAGCTTTCTGATCCTCCTTTGATGAATAGTTGGATGATGTTGCATTATCCTCCCAAGCTATGTAAGCTCTTTTGGCCTTTTTAGTTTTGTTGTTCTTCTTGTCCATGCCTTTCTCCTTGTGTTCTAGATTTGGACACTCGACCTTCATGTGTCCATATTTTCTACATCCAAAACAAGTGACGTTGGATGAACTAAGATCACATTTTTTGCTATACCATTTTGGTTGCTAGTTCTTCTCTTTTCCTCTCTTCTCCAGAAATTTGTTGAACCTCCTAGTTAACATATTTAGTCTCAGCATCACTATAGTCACTTGTGTTGTCCTCACTATTTTCTTCATTTTGAGCAGCAAATATGAGTGCTAGTTCTCTAACATTTCTATCTCCATTGTCCTACTTTTTTAGTGTGTTCATCTCTAGCTCATGCTCTCTCAGCTTGCTAAACAATTTTACAGTGGTCAATGTTGTAAGATCTCTTATTTTTAATATGGTCATAACCTTTGGCTGTCAACTTCTATCCAAGCATTTTTAGATCTTTTTGTTGAGCTCCTCGTTGTCAAACACTTTTCCAGGGCCAATCAAGGGATTCACAATATAAGTGAACCTTTTCTACACATCTGCAATGGTTTCTCCCTACTGCATTTTGAAGAACTCATACTCCTAGATAAGTGCATGCTTCCTAATACACTTGACATAATTCTTTCCCTCATAAGTCACTTTAAGAATGTTCCACATCTCTTTTACAAAATTGCATTGTGATACTGTGAAAAATTAATCAATATTTAAGGCAGAAGTTACTATAAGCTTTCTTGCTTTCAACATCATTCCATTCAGACCAAGGTTTTTCAACAATTTTATTATCAACAACAGTTTTAGGCACACATGGACCATTCACAATAGCATCCCAAATATCATGATCTATTGATTTAATAAAAATTTTCATTCTTACTTTCCAAAATTAATAGTTTATACCACCAAACATTGGAGGTCTATCAATTGAGGCTCCCTCTGCAAACAAAAGTTTGTTTTCAGCCATAGGATAAAAGCGTTGAGCATTTTCAAGAACCTGGTTTTGATACCAATTGTTGGATCAAACACTTACCATTAGGCCAAAATATATAATCAATAGTTAGTCCGTAACTCTTTCAACTTAAGAGCGTAGCAGCCCAATTTCCACAATTCAATTGTGATTGGCCTACCTATCCTTCGCCACAGGATAATTGATGCTACTCATAACAGTATTCTTCGCCAAACAACTAGTGTATGCTAAAATTTGAAGGTTTGGTGTTTCAATGATGTATTAATCATTGGGTCTGATTGGCTGGGGATGATTGTGTCAGATGGCAAATACAAAGTTTAGCCTTTCTATCTTAGTTCATGTAGGAACAGCTGGCTCCAGAAGGGGGAGTTGAATGGAGCTCGAACTCAATTTGCTATAAATAGAAACCACTAACCAAAGCAAAAATATATAAGCACAGATAAAGCAGTTTTATACTGGTTCACCCTAATCTCTTGGGCTACGTCCAGTTCTCCCTTGAACAAACCGTTCAAGAGGTTCCACTATTTAGCAAATAGTTACAACGAGTACACAAACCTCTCCAGGTTACAACGAGTACACAAACCTCTCCAGGTTATCACGAGTACACAAACCTCTCCAGGTTATACCAGTCCCAATCTCCCCTTGAGATCAAGACCACTCAAGATTTAAAGAAACACTCTCAAAGGAGAGAACAATGAAAGCTCACAAGGGTTTACTTCACAATGGTGAAGAATTACACAATGGTTTCACACAACCTAAAAACTTTATATGCTCTCTATAGCAGATTGACAATAAACACTCAGTATATTTTCTTCAAATGTATTGTATGATGTTTTTCTCTTTTCGCTTCTCCTTGTTGTTCTTCAACTTGAACTTGCTCCTCTATATGTAGCTTTTTAGAAACTAGCCGTTGGGATGCTTGAGCAGAGCAATCTTGACTTTCTGATGTATGAAGCTCAAACAGGAAATACTTCTCTAATTTTCATACTGCATTAAACTTGATTGAGTCTGTATCGGAAATAATTTATTATAACATAGAGAAATTATATCTGAGATACTCATCAATAATTTGAATAATTTCTATTATGAACAGATTTGAACGTTAATGCACATTATGATATGAAATCAATTAATCACAATTAAATGCTTCATAATAATTTGAATATTTTCCGTTATGAACAAATTTGATCATTAGAGCACAATATGATATAAAATCAATTTAAATCAAATCAATAACACATAAAAGTAAATAGTAAGAAAATTTATCTCTTTATAGACCATGTGTCTCCTGCTTTAATAATAATAATAATAATAATAATAATAATAATAATAATAATAATAATAATAATAATAATAATAATGTTAACTGCGCAATGTATATAAGTCATCAAATATAAATATATACTCGAATTTTGTTATCATCAAAACTTTATCAATTGATTTGATCCTCTAAAGGGACTTTGGACCGCCTAATGTTCAACAGTTCAAATAATCTTACACTCTAAAGAGGGTAGCATCTTTCGACGTATACAATGGTTAGGCTCACTCTCCTAGGAAGTTATATAAACACACTCAATGTTTTTTCATGAAGTTCCTTTGGATCCTAGTACTTTATTCTTCTTTAATTTTGAGGGTCATTCTTTGAAGTTGTGAGCTTTGCTATATCATCTTATTGACACTTTTAGTGTAATGCAAACTCTTCTCTCCTAACTTAGAGGAGTGCTCTTAATTTGAGCAGTGTTTTGGCATGATTTCTCCTCCCCTTTGCCACTTATTCTTTTGGATGGAATACTTTAAATAGAGTCCCAAAAAAGGTAGTCGTTAAGAGGTTGTTTATAACCATTGAGCATCTTTAGCTTTTATGCATGTCCGAACTTCAATATGATTGTTGCATTTAATGTAACTTTAATGTTTGAGAAAATACTATAAAGTTGTGTATCGTTGTCAGATAAAAAACTTGTGTCTTACATAATCTATTGTTTATGTAGAACTATTGTCTTAAAAACGAAGTATGATCATGTTTTATACATATATATTTTTAAGTACTAATTAAAACCTTGGGGTGTTAGACTTTTGCCTTAAAAAGAACCAAAGCAAGAGTAGAGAACTCTCCAAGTAAACTCATAAAGGAGATTTTCATTCACTCTTCAAGGTTGTGTTTACTGTAAAACAAGTTTTGGCTGAGTTCAAGAGGGGAGGTGAATTGAACTCTTAAAAAATTCTTGCAAAAACCTTTAGAAGATCAGGAATGAAGATTCTTTAAAGAAACTATTAAAAGATGATATTAAGAAGAAATAAAAAAAGGTTCAAAATTATTCCAAGAACAATAACAGTCACACAAAAACAATAAGTTGGAGACAGATATTAGTTCTGGAAAACCAGTAAGTTGTTTATTAAATTCTGGAAAAATAGTTGTTGAAAACACTTTAAGAATTCAATGAAAATATTTCATATGAGTGTTCAAAAGAGTTTTTGATAGAAAGAATCAATTATTAAACAAAACAAGTCTGATATCATGTTTATAAATTGAAGTAATAAAGATTTTAAGAAAGACTTGTTTTTCTGGAAAATCAAATTGATGAACATTAACTTCAATGAATTGAAATATAAAAAAGTTCCAGAAATGGATTGAATAAACTGTTTTTAGATGAGTTAACAAGTTCAAAAAGAACTTAGAAATGTTACCAGAATATTAATTAATTAATCGAGTTAATGAATTGTTAAATTCGAGAGCAAGAATTACAACAAGGAATGTTCAAGAAGGGAGCAAGAAAGAACAAGAACACAAGACTTTATACTGGTTCACCCTTCCTCAAGGGCTACGTCCAGTCCCTTACTAATCAGCAAGGATTTTCACTAAATAAGATCTCAAAGATCAGTTTACAGCAATACAAACTCTTACACTCAGCAAGAACACACTACTCCCAGCAATAACCAACCTATTGAACCCTACAATAAGTTACAAACCAATACAAACACCACTGTATATACTAGAAATCACCTTATTGAACCCTTCAGGAAGTGAAACACAGTACAAAACCCACAGTACTCACAAAATTACAACACTATGTAATTCACAACACCATATTTTTCTTTACAAAGAAAGAATCACGATCAACCCAACAAACAAGCACTTCTATACTTAACAGACTACAAAAAGTATTGAAGAAAGGGTATAGAAGACCTAGCTCTGGTGATCAAATCAGTGTAACACCAGTCTCAATCAATTCAAAGCTCCAGAATCAGATTGTATTTAGTTCTTGATGTATGAATTACAAAAATATTGTTAACAAGGTAGAAAGGGCGTTTTTCTCTCTTTTGAAATCACAAAGCTCTTGCTCAGAAATTTTTGAGAATGTTTTTCATATTGTTTTCAAAATGCGTTCCAACCTTATATAGACACCATTCTTTAAAATTCAATCGATTGTTTTAATCATTCAATCGATTGTTTTTCTTCAACAGAAAAATAGTTTTAAGAACAAGTTCTGATTTTAATAATTTCTTAAAATTTGTTAATCAAAATTTATTATTGGAGCTTTTCATGAATGAGATTTGACGCACACCAGATTTTATCACACACACACACACAACCTAAGTTCTAGACCAAACTCCACAAATCTTCATGAAGTCTTCAAGTTATCCATTCTTAAGTAATGGTTATGGAACTTTATCAAGTTGTTGACTTCATGAAATCTTCTAGCAACTCCTGATGCTAACAATCTCCCCCAATTTGATGAAGACAAACAGTAGTGTGTTGATTTGTGTTGCATAAAATTGTTCCTTCTTTAAACAATTAACTGTCTGCATAAAAGCTCTTCTATAATTTGATATTCCTGTAAAGTATATTTCAATAAACTTTGTGAAGCAGACAATAGCACAAAAGATAACATATTTCATTAAACAAAGGCAAAACTATATGATATCAATTTAGCATTACATCACGTGCATCATCAAACTGATTAAAAACAAACCTAACCAACTGATTGTAAACAGCAGCAAACAAAGTAAATAAACCATCATAGTGGTAACAACGGTAGAAAGACATAAAAACAACACATAACAAATACAACAAAACACCATCCTAGACTCCTACAACAAAGGACACTACACAAGACAACATAACACTTCCTACTTCTCCTCATTTGACTTCATCAAAAGAAGGAGAATGCACCATAAAATATGCAAGAGTTGTTCTAATCGTCTGGTGCAAAGAACATAGTCTCTATCTTAGACTAGATATCCTCAATTTGAGTCTCAATAAATTGGAAGTGTGTCTGACAATACTGGTGGTGGCTTTGATTATAGTCTTCCATGATATTTAGTTGATTGATCATCAGTCGCTCAAACCTAGAATAAGAGTCTTGTGCTGGAGCAACAGGTGTTTCACCTTCAGTACCAAACTGATCATAATTCATGTTAGTTTCACCAATTTCATCTTCAGATCTGTCTCATCTTCTTCATCATCCTGGATAGTAGTGTCTTCCTCAGCCTTACAAACCCACTTCTTGTTTTTCACTTTCCTCAGGCCAATCTTATTAAGAGTGGCTGCAGATATCTGATTCAGAGTTTTCACTTCTTCAACAACTTCGCCCTCCACATCAATCTCAAAGTAGTCAATGAAGCTTGACAAAAGCACGACATAGGGAATGTGGTATTCCAGCTCTTTGTTTACTTTGAAAAGATGCTCTCGGATTACATTCACCTAATTGACTTTAGTCTTGGTCATGAGGCAGTACATAAGAATCGAGTCCTCCTTAATCAGGACTGCATGGTTAAAACCTCGTGGTGTGAGAAGCCAAATAACAATGTAGGCTAAGATTCTAGGCGTAGTAGCTAATCCTCCAACAGAGAAGGTTTTGGATGCAGAGTCTTGATTTCTCATACAGGATTTGTAGAACTGCACCTTGTTGAAGTTTCCCAGCTTAGCAATATTGCCTTTGCTCACCACGACACTATCATTCCTCAAACTAGTAACACTCAGCCAAACATCATCGTTGATGGCAATGTTAATCCCCTTGACTTGAGAGTAAAGTGATTCAACATCATACCACATATTGGTCAGAAACAGTTTTACCAAATCTGGATAGGTGTTTTCAGATAGCTTTAGAAAACGGTGCAGCTTTTGAAATTTCAGCATGTCTCTGACTTCATCAAGCCTTTCTTCCTTAAGTCAGTCCATGCTCAAGACCTTAGGACTGATGATGACTTTTCTACTGTATAACTTATAGTAGTCATCAATGCTCTCTTGATTGCCAATGAACCACCTGTCAAGATAATCGGTTTCATTATTTTCATCAAAGCTAACTTGTTTGATCAAGGCTCTCTTGGATCTCTTGCCGGGTTTGAGGAGAAAGCCATGTTTTTAGGATAAAATGAAACAAGAGGGATGACTTTTGCACACAAAACAACTATGAAACAATGTTGTGAGGTGGTGTGCCAATGAATACATGTTCGAGCTACTACTTAGCGAAAAACAATTCACTAGAAGACACAACCATTGATTGACAATGCAAGACATTTTGTTGAGATTTAACACGTTATCAAATTATAGTAGATTATACTTAGCTTCAGAGAATCTCAAAACAACTTTTGACTTGTTGACTCCCACTGTTGTAGTGACATGTGGCACCTCAAGCTGTCTCACTCTTCACATGCTTAACATGACCATTAACTAGTCTTGTCTTATTCAGTTCTCAATCAAACTGGGTTCAACAGTGCATGGTTCAATATGAGAATTTTTTTCATATCTTTTTCAAAATGCACGATCTTATATAAACATCAGTCTTTAAAATTGAATCGATTGTTTTAATCATTCAATCAATTATTTTTCTTCAGCAGAAAAATAATTTTAAGAACAAGTTCTAATTTTAATAATTTCTTAAAACTTTGTTAATCAAGATTTATTATTGGAGCTTTTCATGAATGAGATGTGATGCACACCAGATTTGAGACCAAACCAAACTCACACACACAACCTAAGTTATAGACCAAACTCCACAAATATTCATGAAGTCTTCAAGTGATCTACTCTTAAGCAATGGTTCTGGAACTTCATCAAGGTTTTGACTTCATCAAATCTTCTAGCAACTCCTGGTGCTAACATTTACAAATGGAGGAGGCTCCTTTATATAATAGACGATTTCGTCCAAGAAGTGGAATTAACAACAAAAACAACATGTGCATTTTGAAAGTGACATGTGGTAGTTCTAAAAGACACTTGTAACTTCAAGATTGCATGAATTTTGTCCAAGTCTTCTCTCAAGTTCAAAACATGGGGTTTTAACTTCTCTCAAATTCATCTAAAGACTAATAGACTACATATATACATGTCCTTTAATCTCCTTTTCCTAAGTTTGGAATTTCTTCTTGGCAATATTCATAGAATCTCCTTCTTTATTTCTTTTTGTCATGTTTCTTGTATTTATTCTTCTTTTCTATCATCAACAAGCTCTTCCTCATCCTTATTTATACCATATGTCTATGTAGTCTATCATGCAACCTAACACACCACTCAATACCTCATCCCAACACGCAATATTGCTAACATGTTGTAATACTCTACATCACGAAGGGTGTCTTGGAAAATAATGTGTGGCTAAGCTAAACCAAGAGGGGGTGAATTGGTTTTGAAAACTTCTTGAAAAGATTTACTCTTTCTTAAACTCTCTTGAAAAAAATGATCTTTTTAGAAAGTTGAATGCAATTAATTGTGGAAACAAGATTGATAAAGATTGCATGTAGAAATTTTATACTACAATAACAATATAAAAGAGATAAAGAAAAAGAGGAAGATTACACAAGATTTATAATAGTTCAAATCATAACAGATCCTACATTTAGTGTTGGTTATGCAACCTTAAAAGAGTTGAAGTCCACTGTTGTCTTTTATAAACACTCAACACATCCAAAAACATATACAAGATAGGAAACACAACCAAATCAACTCCTAAATACAATTAAGAAGGCTATGTCCAACTCTTAGATCAAAACAAGAGAAAACAACAATTAAGCTCTTTAACACTCAAGAGGAAACAAATTGGAATTAATCTAGCAACATAGAAATGAAAAGATGTTACTAATTATAAAACAAAATCATTCACAAGAGAATTTAGTAGTAATACACAACCTTTGTAATTATTTGACACAATCAAGAAAGTTCAAGGAATTCTTGATAAATCTTGGAAACACTCTTGAAACATATGAAAAAAAAACTTGAAAAGATCTCTCTAAATGTTTGCAATTTCACTTTTCGAAGTATGATCAGTTGTGTTGAAGAGTGATTCAAAGATTCTACTGATATATCTTTTGAGACATTGTTTAAAAACTGATTGAGATACATTTAATCAATCATTTTAAGTAGTTAATCAATTATTCTCAATAAAATATGAAAGTCAGCCATGAATGCTCTTTGTTTTAATCTATTATTCTTTGAGACTAGTTGAAAACATATTTTCATGTTCCTTATCTTAATTCATTAACAAACTGGATAACCAATTATCCTATTTTAAAATTATCAAGAACAATACAAAACATTAATTAATTAATTATAACAAACTTAAAATCTTTTTCAACATATTTTAATCTTTTAAAATAAATTTTTATGGTTAATATTATATTAGAATGTGTACTAAAATTAAAAACATTGTTATTACCTTATTTGCAAGATATAAAACAAAAATTATATCACACAATATATTATGCATCAACTTCTTTAACATTATAATCAAAATAACATATTTGAGATTTAACTTTGTTCTTTAAGTCTAACAAAAAGGATCCTACTGTCATGATTGTGATGTTCTCACCTTCTGGTTAAGTGTAAAATCTTAAGACCATGTTAAGGCAATGGTATGGATAGTTACATTCTCCCAAGAGGGTGAATAGTTGTTGCAGGAACAATCTATAAAAATTATGATAAAACGTTTTTACAATGATCTTATGATTTTACTGTTATTCGATTTTGCATAAAATTTAAATAGCAAATAGTATATACAATCTTACAATCTTGTTATTAAAATTTTAATTTTAACTATTTTGCTTGTTAATACCTCAACTAGAGATAAACGAGAAGTATTTTTGTGGAATTTAATTATTTTGGGTTATGTGTAGTTTACAATTTGTTTTTTAGGGAAAAGAGAGTCTTATTAGTATACCATTTTTAATATTTAATATTTAATGTTTCATTATTTTGTAAAATAATTAAACAATGAATTTAAATATATTTGTTCTCCTGAAAACGTCGTATGGGAAGAATAATCTTTCTCGACCTTCAGACGAAGAAGAAAAAATATCTTATTCTTAAAATGCTATGTAAAGATGATTAATAATAACAAAAAAAAAGTACTTTATTAATAAGATCAAAATTGGTCCCGGTACGAACATTCATTCCTGATTTTGTTTTGGACGATAATTTCCAAACATCTTCAGATTCCATCTCACATGACCAAAACCCTACTTCCACGTGAAGAACCTGTCGCCCTCAACCTCGGTGGAAAATGTGTTCTGCATTTGATAATGTTCTACCTACTCTTGTGTTCTGAATTTGGGACACGAATGAGAGACCACAATTATTGTCGTTAAAATGGGCATCGAGTAAAGTGGGGAAAAACCAAGAAAGTTCTTACAGTTGATAATGATAATAAGTAAGAACAGAGTGGTAAATGATTGATGATTCCGATTAAATATATTTCCCTTTAAATAATTTGAGAAACAAAAAAAGAGAGTTTTTCCATAGTCAGAAAGTAATCCAAATAAAAATAAAAATTAATATACAAAATAGTTTCTGCAAAATTAAGTTTAGTTTCCAAAAATAATTATGAAAACAAACTCAAAATCACTTTGCAAACATAACACGTTACCAGCACAGCCAAACAGTGGTCCTGTAGCAACCACTGGAATCAAGGACACCAAGTCATAAAAAAGTTGGACACTATTGATGACATTAATTGTACATCATAGCCTTTTTACCCTATTGGTGCTTATTTGCGTAATATATGCATATGGTCTCTTAAAATTGCATCGAGTAAAACAAATATCATAGAAGCTAAATTACGTATTCAGTTCATTTGGCTTACAAATTGAAGGTAAATGAAAGGGACTGAAAAGGAAAAAAAAAAAAAAAGGGAAA
>Ga0209489_104943_pt1 | contig 23874 bp, 16 predicted proteins | sample SiratrowhiteBW_FD_187527 | JGI IMG/M metagenome (GOLD analysis project Ga0209489, IMG submission 187527) | Root nodule microbial communities of legume samples collected from California, USA - Siratro white BW (SPAdes) (version 2) | ecosystem: Host-associated > Plants > Roots > Nodule | place...
AAAAAAAAAAAAAAAAAAAAAAAAAAAAAAAAACTACTAACAGAGAATAGTCTCCAGTCACAAGAAGTCCTAACCCGAAGCACAAAGAAAAAGTGAGAGTGAAAAGAAAAGAGAGATTAGACCTCCGAGGAAGTCAAAACCGGAACACGAGATACTTGAGTTTCAGAATCTGCAACGTCAACGCACCATTAGTTTCCTAAAGCAACATTGATTAGCATAGTAAATATAACGGATTGAATTGAAGAAAAGCAGAGTCCAGAAAACGCACCAGCGGAGGCTCCAGAGTGGTTGGAAGCAGCGAGAGCGGTGGGGAAGTGGCGATGTAAGCAGTGGGCATGTCGCGGAAAGGAAAGAGAGTGGGGAATTTGCGAAAGGAATGGGAGAGACGCCATGTTTACGAAGAGAACTGAGAAGCGATTGGAGAATGGAAAGTTGGTTGGGTTTGTTTTGTGGTTTCCAGTAAACAAAGATGGTGGCAACTACTTTGGAGAATTCTTGGTCCTCCATCCTACAATAAAATATAGTAACATTTTCTATTCCTTTTATAGTGGTTGGAACCTTACGGAGGTAGTCGGGGGAACCAATCCGATTGAAAGAGACAAAGACTAATTCTCGAGTTTGACAAAAAAAAAAATGTAATTTTAAAGGAAGTATATGTTGCCAACCACCCAATAAAATATTTGAGGTTATATTTCATTTCAACTAATGTGTTTTATAAATCTCGTTTTTATTTATAATCGCGCGAGAATTCCAACGAGAGATGAAATCGGGAATTTGTATTGAATTAAGAGTTAAGCGAGATTGTTTACATTTTACTTTCGTATTTAAAGTTATTTACTAATAACTATTTCTGGATTAACCATAAGTATTTCGGTATTATTTTAGAACTTCTAGAGCATTGAGAATTAAGTGAATTTGTTTATTTAATAGGTTCTAATGAGTTGTTTTGTTATCTTGGATTATAACTTATATAATTTAATCTAAAAAATTTACATCTTCTTCAACCAATTTTAACTAGTAGATATTTTTGAATAGTGTTATTAAATTATTTTATTAGTGTATAATAGATTCTATTACTCATCTCCTTACAAGTTACATTTCATCTTAAATAAAAGATTGAACTAGCTATCAATACACAAATTATTGATATTAAGAGTAGACAAGTAGATACTTAAATAAACTGTCAAAATCACTTACATTTATTTATGCTCAATAGTCCTATATTGTTTAAATCACTTACATTTATTTATGCTCAATAGTCCTATATTGTTTAGGAGTTGATGTCAATAATAATTTAAATACATCCCTTAACCCTCTGAGACATTTTTTAAGAACAAAAAAATGATGAAGCTCTAAAGCTTCAAAGAAGACAATACCTCAGATTTAGTGATTGATCCTAAGAATGTTATCTCGACATGCCTAATGTCGGAACGTTGATACCATTTATGGGGATGGAAAAGTGATTTCAAAGATAAACTCTTGTTCCCTTATACCTTAACTAAGGGGCTTGTTTTTGTACGTTTAATAGTCCACACCGCTTAAGAGTAGAGACCAAGAGCAATTTAAATACACATTTTTCCTTTAACCTTTTAAGGCACTTTTAACGACAAAAACGTGATGAGACTCCAAGCTCTAAAGCGGATGATACCTCAAATGTAGTGATTGGCGCTAACAATATTACTTTAATGAGTTTGAGGTTGCAACAATTCCTAAACCAACAAAAGGAAGTAACAAAAATAACAAAGTTGCTACAAAGACCTATATCAAATAACTCACCCCCTCTCCTTTAACTAAACCCTTGTCCTCAAGGATTAAACTTTGGATACTTCCTTTTGAGGTCATAGAAAAACTCCCAAATAGCTTCTTTGGGCAATTGATGCTTCTATTTAACTAAGACCTTGTAACATGTTTGTTGTTTCATTTAGTCATGTGATCAAGAATTACTTTTGGTTTCTTTCCTATAATGACAATGGTATCATCTACATGAATAAAACTTGATGTCATAGCTTCTCCTACATGCTTCTTTAGTTGAGAAACATGAGACATTATGGACTTTAGAGTGATTAGGAGCTTGTAACTTATAGGCTATTGCTCCAATTTTTTTCTTCAATAACAAATGGACTAAAATACTTTGGAGCCAATTTATCATTTTTTTTCTAAAAGCCACAAATTTTTGCTTGTAACGATGTAACTTACATACACAAGATCGCCAATCTCAAATGTTCCCTCACTTAAGTGTTTGATTTTAAGTCATTAACCTACTTGTCTTGATTTGATGATGTCTTAAACTATAAGTGATTATTTCTAGTGATTCCAATGGTTTTGGAAAGTTAAGATTATGGGCTTGATAAAGGAATAAAGTACTTTAAAGACTAAAAAGTTAAGTTGATGTATGTAGCAGATTGTCTGATTGTTCAAGGCTTATTGGACAATTTGCTCTTGATTCTTCTACTATGGACCAAAGCCAACAAATTCTGTTGTTTTAGGCCCAATTAGTCAAACCTCAATTTCCTTATCTGAAACAGAATTGGAAACAAAATATCAAGAAAAGTGGAAACATATATGAGAAAAAGAATTGAAGAATAAAATCTATAGAATTTCAAAAAAAAAAAATCTACAAAATATGAGAAAAAGAATTGAAAAAAAATCTACAAAATCTAAGAGAAAGAATATTGGAAACAAAAATCTAAAATAGAATCTAAATCTGAAATTTGCGAAGATGAGAAAACCTATAAGAGGACATCATCTTACACTACAGTAGAGACGTTCTAACTTAGTTGTGTCATTTTTCTTAGTTTTCTCTTTTTTTTCTTTGTAATTATTTTCTTTTTGCCTTCATGTGAAGCCTTTTTGGGTTGATACTCTTGTAATTTCACACTGAATTCTAAGATTTTGTGTAATTCAGTTTTGTTCTTCAAGTTCTGTAATAGATTGTGCTAGACGGTCTGGTATTTTGAATTCTAATTTATGATATTGAAATTATTTTTGAATACTTGTTGATAATTCAATTATGCTATTTAATTGAAATTCTTGTTTAGTTTGTTTTATTGTGAATAATCTCTTGTTTAGTTTGTTTTATTGTGAATAATCTCTTGTTTTCGTAAAAGATTAAAAATCTCACAAGTAGATGCTTGGAGAAAAGTGAGGTATTGAATGAATTAGTGGACCCTTGTTTAATTAATTTGATTTTGTTTAATTTGATTGACACCCGTTTGGTTAAATTTGATTTTGTTGAAAATTGTATGGATGATAATCATATCACAACTTATGAAGAATTCAATGATGCATGAACTTGAGAATCAATCTACTTTATAATTCATTTTATTCTTATTCCTTTCAATTTCTCAACAACAACAACCCCCTTTTTATTCATTTCTCTTTCTAATTAATATTTTCTACAGATGATATATGAACATTGTTTCATTAAGTTTGTAATTGAATTTATTGAAAGATGACTGATGTTAACTGACCTTATCTATACTTAAATTTCATTAACTTTTTATGCAATAGATGGTTTATGCTAAGCATCAAACGATCCAAGACATTACATTAGATGGTCTACACTAAACTCCTTTATTTGATTGAAGATGACAATGATCAAGTACTTGTCTCAATGTTTTCATATAACACATTTACGATCAAAAGCATTATATATTGAGTTTTTCTAAGCATTTTCCACACTCATTATTGCTCAAGATTTTGAAATCAAGGTTGTGTAATGTTGAATCTTGTGTGCTTTTGTTGTGAACATTGACAATATTTTTATGTGCTTTCTTTGTTCTGGATTGTCATACATCCTCTTTTGTTGGAAAGAGTTAATGGGATTGATATCCTCTTGAAAGTGTTCAAGTTAATTGTATTGTAATAACTTTTGAAATTAGTGGAACCAATAATTTTAAGGTTGAATTGTTGAGACTAGACGTAGGGTCTTATTGATTTGAATTGGTATAAATATTTGTACAATCTTTTTTTGCTTATCTTCTTTTAATTGTGATGCAATACAATCTTGTATTAATCTTGCTTTTGATATAATTACATTCAGTTTTTTAGTCTTAAAAAAGTTTTAAAAAGAACTTCAAAAGGGAGAACTTTTTCTGTAAAGATTTGAAAACCAATTCAAGCACCCCTCTCCCGTCCCTGTTTTAAACCAACCATCCATTCTTTCATAACAAATTCACTTGAAGCCTTTGATTATTACTGTTGAAATTGAAGGGAAGTTCACTAAAAAAAATTTGATAAATGGTTGAGCAATGATTGAAATTTTATCTAAATCAATGCTAATAAAGTTTGGTAAATTAGAGGACTTAATGCCTTGTAACATTATGGTTTTGAATTTTAGCGGAAAACCCTCAAAAATTGAAGGTATAATATGCCTTAATGTAACAATTGGGTCATATATTCAACCTACTATGTTCGTTATGTTGCACTCCTAAGCTAATATATTATTAGAAAGAAAGTGTTCTTGTGGAGTAGGAGTAGTCCCATTAACTTTGTCTCAAAGAGTGTTCTTGCGGAATTGAGGTGACATCTTAATGTGATTAATGTTGCTCAGAACATTATATTGCATATGTTTCACATATTGATTTATCTTTGGAGAAAATGACTTTAACTAAGCCTTTTTAGTTTTAAGATACTTTAGATTTTAATAAGAAAATAGATCATTCATTATATTTAAGAATGAATCCACATGAAGGATTCAAGATCTAAGTTAAGAGAAATGACACAAACCTCTCAAAGAAATAGTAGAAGACGTGAGAATTGAAGATAAAGCCACAAGTGTAATGGCTATTGAATGATGATAAGTAAAGAACATTGTTCAAACCTATCCGCTTAAGTAGTCAAGAATGTTGAAACAACTATTGAAGATGAAATAGAAAGAAAGTATTATAATTTCTAACATAAATGATATATATAAATATAATTGAGTTGAGACATTAGTCTCAAATGTTGATAGTAATCGAGTTGAGACTTTAATCTAAAAAAAATAAAAATGTATATGTTGAAAAAGTTAGTGTCTAAATGTTAACTTTTGAGAAAGTCAATTGATAGAATTATTAAAAATAACTAATTCAAAAGTATTTTGTTTTGTCTTATATGGATAATAAGCTTGATTTGTTCACCATAATAATTTTCTTTTATCTTCATCAAACCTTAAATAAAGCTATGTAAGTATTAGAAGATCTCACATCAAATAAAGATAATGCTAATATAAATTGAGATAATTCTCACTTTACAAGTAGATTGTGAAAATGAATTATCTTAAACACATTTTCTAATATAAAGATTTTCAATATCTTAAACATATATTTTAAAAATTCACACACACACACACACATATATATATATATATATATATATATATATATATATATATATATATATATATATATATATATATATATATATATATCTTAAATTTTCATGAGATTACATTTTAATGAAAATTAAATAATTGTTTTCCGTTTAATTTATGTACTTCAGGTGTTTTTTAATATATTTAATCAATATGATTCTAGTTAAATTTTTTGAAATAGTATACTATTGAAAAGTAGAAATAACATTATCTATACTAATATTAATATAGTAGTGTTGGTAACAGTTTTATATTACATATTTTGTAAAATTCCCTATTATAATAAAGTTTTAATAACTATTATTTTATTGTGATAACTAACAAAAATAAACTAGAGTGAAATTTTGGGTTAAAATAAGTAGCAGTAATCTAAGACCAAATTAATAATTTTGTAAAGGTGCATCATATGAAAGTGCTGAAGTTGTATAAAATAAAGAGAGAATGCATGTTGATTAAGCCCATAAAAAGTAAATTGAAACAACTAAACCAGTATCATGAATAAAGATTAATACAGAAGCTCTCATTATCAATGAAAACCAAAAACATTATACTAAAAAGCATTGAGTAACAACAGGATATTATATATATACAAGTTGCCTTAATTTGTGAACCCTGTATATTATATTATACACTTCAAAATTGTACCAAAATATGAACACACAGCCTATTCCTCATCCGCAGTAAAATCAGGTTCTGCAGGCTTCTGAAGCAGCATGGGGGGTAGTCTCTCTGGGACCCTACCCTTACCCTTCTTTATACCATTACGGCGTAGCAATGTGAGTGCATTAGCAGCAAACCTTGAAGCATATATTGTAGCACCAAGGCTAGGTGAGCTTCCGCCTGATTTAGCCAACTCATTTTGCAGCCTATTCTCCTCTTCAGCCAGAGACTCTTCAAGCTTCCTCTTACTATAGCGCCGCCATGCAGCTTGAATGAAACATGCAGCCCACGTGCGCCATTGCTGCGAGTAGAACCTGAAAGTGTGGCGTAGCTGCTTGCTGTGAAGGCGCCGGAACTGTGATGCCACAAACTTCAAGTCATCAGCTTTGAGGGCGAAGGCTTCCACTTCTGAAAGAGTTTGGACGGTTCTTGTTGAGGTGGGAAGGTTGGATGAGGAATGGGGATCCAAGGCCCATGTGAGAAGCTCCTCTCCACAAAAGTCACCAGCTTTCAGATACTCAGAGTTGAAGAAACCGGTTCTTCCACCGTTGGTTGTTATGGTCAGTAGCTTCCCACGCATTATGAAGAGCATTTCGTCAACTGGGTCTCCTTCTCGGACAATGTAGCTTTCTTCAGTGAAGAGCACTGGCTTCAGACGGTCACACATTGCATCCAGAAGTTGTTCGTCCATTTTCTCAAACATTGGCACCTTAAGTTCACACAACACACAATGTTCGGTTGGTTATTTCTGATATTGAACTTAAACTCAACTATGGCTTTTATTAGGAAGTTTCCATTGCTGGTCAGAAGTTTATGACCTGGTCTTATAAGACCTCCCATTGAAGTATAAGAATGAAAGAAATAATTTTTGTCTTGAAAAAAAATCAAGAACTAGATAAAATATTGATTGAAGTGAGTTTTACAAGATTCTTCTCTATCAGAGTAAAAATTGCAATGAGGCATCAGAAGACATATGACACAATTTCTAGTTTTGTTAATGGGTATTTCATTCAATTATTTATATTTGTAAATGTTAGAGTACAGTTATATAATTCTAAGAGTTATTTTCAATCTTTAAAATACCTTTACATGTACTATAGAAGTTAAGCAAAAAGAAAAAAAAAAAGAATAATCAAATGAGAGATCAATTCAATCCCAGATTATCTTCTCTTTGTTGTTTTAGATTGGTTTTATACTACACAATTTTGCTCTTCTAGAATACCACCAACAGTTTCTTTAAACTTAAAAGTAAGAGTTTTGGAAAAGAGATAAAATTCACAATCACTACACACAGGTGGTTCAAAATATGTGGATAACAGCAGAAAGGAATAAAGATTAAAAAAAATCTATCAAGGGGACAGGGGCACTTACTCTCATCAGCAGAGCCAAACAAAGATGTCGCTTAATGTCTCTTCTTAAATCCTTGGGAAGATTACGAACCAAATTGTCTTCATCTACGCCTCTGGTTTCTTGCCATTTGTATTGCTCATATCGTCTGATTCGCTCTCGCAGGCCGTCAGGAAGCAATCGGTGAGACATCCACTGTTCTGCATCCCTTCTCTTTACTCTCATCTCCTCCAATCTTGTGGTTGTTGACTGCAAATATGTCTGTTTCAAAACAAGTTTAATTGGTCAAAACTATAGAAAATTTAATAGAATGACTCGGGCTTCTAAATAATATCGCATGGCAAATCAGAACTCCATCTCCTTATTTATTCCTCTAGTAAGTATACTCTCTTCTTATCAAGCTAACTTTTATTGCTTGTTGTGGAATTTTTTATTTTAAGTCATAAAGATTCAAGAACTGCTTAACTTAGGAATCACCACAACAAGAATTGTAGAAATGTGATGAAAAAGCCAAGGAGACCAAACGTTTGAGTATGATTAGAAGATGGATAAGAGAAATTAGTTTGGAAGTTGTTCCATGGAAAGCTCATAATTCAACTAGGATATCTTAATTCAACTACCAAGATAAAAGATTTACTGACCTTACAGAAGAATAGTATTCAAAGAAGGGAAAGATAAAGACAAGAAAATATGATACAGATCTCAAGAGTATATGTAGCACTTGCAATAAAGGTACTACAAAATCCAAAATTAATAAATAGTATATGTCAGCCAGCTCCATTGCATGATTAGATGATTATTTTTTTTTCTATTTAACTGTCATTAACCATTTATACTCGTACCCTTTCACCTAATTTTAACTAGTTTAAATATATGATAATTATGATGTAGAAATGAAAAGGGTAAAATGAAAAATCTAATAAATATTTTATTCAAAATAAAAAAATTATTGCATTTCTTAGTTTCCCCAAAAGAATCTTCAACTACCCTAAAAAAAGGAACAAACGGAGTATTTGGTACGAACCTGCATATTTCCAATGAGGAATGAAAATAGCACCAAACCAGATACAGAAATGAAAACTGCAAAGCATATTTCCCAAACATAGGTACTTGTTGCCAGGTTTTGACCAAGAGAACTGCAATAGAAAAAATTACAGAATATTAAAATAGTAACTTTAGTAATAATATGCTCAAGTTTAAAATTTAAAAATAAAAATCCCCACCCCAAGTAGCATTTTTATTGAGCCATTAAACAGATTCAAAACTGAAGGGTAAATCATTTTCCAGCCTTCAGCACAACAGATTATCTAACTAGTACATTAATTTAACTGATGATCCATTTTTTATCTATCTACAAATATTATGTGCCCAACCACTTCTTGCAGACAAAAACAAATGGACCTGAAGATGCATGCACTTTGAAAGAAAGAGAACTTGTAACCACAAATCATCCAGCATAATAGGGAACCATCATAAACATTTCTATGCTTTGAGCGCATGCACACTTATAAAATCCATGTAGTGCAACAGTACAAAAAATACTAAATCAAACCCCAAAAAGAAGCCACAAAATCATAAACCTATTGCAACATAATATGATTTACCTTAAACCTAAATTTATAACATATATTAAAAAAAAGAATCAATGAAGCGCACCTCAAATTTTTTAAGCCCCACCAAAAGCAGTAAAAGAATTTTTGTGGAAAATCTCTTGACTCCACAACACCGGATTGAAGAGCATCAATGAACATTCCAAAATTAAAGAGAGTTTTATCTTCCTTCTGAATTGGGCAAGAAGTACTCAGAAATGTCGAAATTTTGCTAAAGCCACCCAAATAATCATTACAATACATATCTGCCTTGTTACATACTGTATTACTTCGACAGGCTTCTTGCCAACATGTGGTTTCTCGTTCTATAGAAAACAAGTACCAAAAGGCACCAACAACCTGAAAAAGCAATTAACGCAGCAATCACAAAGAAATGCGAGCGACATCAATTCAAATTTTCACACTTTCATTAATATTATGTTTTGTAAGAAAAATGCAAATTGATGTATCATATTTAAACATGCAATACTAGGAATCAAAAACAAAAAGGTACATGGTAACTACAATATACATGAATACTTGAGAGGTATGAACATACAACAGGCACCGACATGAATACGTATTAGCAAAATTTTGAAGTATTGTCTCACACCTGACAAATGCCTAAAATATGTCCAACACGGGCACATTAACATCTTTTATAGTATATAATGCTGAATAAGAGATCACTAAGAACCTGCTGATCACAAAATTAAATTTATCTAATTTGACATAAAGAGAAGGGGGCAAGAGAATTTATTTTGCGTTCTCAAACACAACTAGTAAAGTTACCACTCTTAGGGAAATTAGCATATCAAAGGTAGTTAACCTTTCAAGTTGCATCTCTATTTAAGGTGCTTCAAGGTTGTTGGTGGTATTCTAAGGAAATGTTGGTAGGTATTTAAAACTCAAGGAACTTAATTTCTACAAAATTGTGTAGAAAAATTTTAGAGTAAGAGAAAGACAATTTGGGAACTGAAATTGTCTCTGTTTTGAATTTTTTTTTTTCCTACTTTTGCTTGCATTTTGTAGCACATTCAAAGACATCTGAAAAATAACTCTTAGAATTCAACAGGACTCTAACATTTAGAAATATAGAGTCAAATGAATACCATTAAATACTTGTAAGAAACTTTTTAGAAACTTCTCTATTCTGCAAATTTCATTTTGACAGTTCCTATCATAAACTAGCCAATTCAATCTTCAAATATCTGCATCTAATAATCTATATCTCTGTTATGCAACTAGCATAGCATACAGAAGTGGCAAGTGTAGATCCCAACCCACTTACACATGTAAGCATAGCCTCCGCCAAAAAACCATAAATTTTTAATGAACTGATAAGACAAAATGAAATTGTTATGGACAGATCATTAATCCCACCACTACATCTGAAAAGTTATCAATAACTGATCGAACAAAAAAAGAAAAAAAGAACTAGTAAAACCAGAAATAGCAAGTAAATAACACAAACAAATACCTATATGAAAGCAATATTATCAAAATTCATTTTCGATATATATAAATGAAAGTATATATCGTAAACTTACATGGCTTGCAAGCATGTAAAGAAAAAGATTAAATACAGCTCCAGCCCAAGCAGATTCAGTGAGAATGCCAGAGGCTCTTGTAACTTCTCTATATAATGGAATGATCCGCAATAAACGAGGCACATATTGGAAGAAGACAACAAACTTCAGCAGGTTCTTGGTATTAAGTGATTTGAAACCACTCATCTTTGGAATGATAACTAGAATCACCACCTAGCAATATTATAACAAGCCTTGAGTCAATAAGATCACAAATGAACCCCACAATGTAAAAATGAATCTACACTAAGATGTTAGTGGGACATAGACAATATGGAAAAGTATCGTACCTGTGGGAGGGGAAGAACAGCAAGAATGTCAACTAAGAAATATGATGATAGATACCTCCTTGCTATTGCCCAAGAATCTTCAACCAAAACACCTCTTCCAAATACACGAGAAGAGGGGGCAATGAATCCAGTACGAAATTGGAAAATCATGTGGATTATATAAAAAGCGTCAGAGAAAGATCTTAAGACAGTTGCTGTAATCTCCATGTTACTGTCCAGTGAAAGACATTTTTTCTCATCATCAATAACCGGGACATAAAAGAACAAAGGATCCAGCGATACTGCGATAACACATAATAATACAAAAATCTTGTTCCACCTTTGAAGGAATGGACCCTGTGGATCAAGTATTTTCTTTCTAGGACTAAAGCTTCTAGAAAGAACACTACTATAGGGAAAAGATTTGAACGATGTTCTGAATCTTTTTATCCTGTCAGAACCAGATTCCAATCCATTTTGAAACTTCTCAGAAACTGAACTTAATGTCGTTCTAAATATCCCTGAGTTTGCAATTTTATTCTCAGAATAATTGCTCTCTGAACTCTTCTCCGAATTCCAATCCCTGAACCTGAACATCACTTAAATATTAAACGATGAACAAATGACAATACAAACTTAGTTAATATTTGTGATATTCCTACCAAAAGATGTCTTCCATATAAATGCTTATTAAGGCAAAAAAAAACTTCTATAATTTGGAAGTTTCGAAACACTTTGATTTGGACAAGTGGTAACTGAATTGTGACTCTTACCCTCAACCGCAAGAATGAAAAATACATGTGCTACAGATAAAAAGTAGAATGCTTCTAAAATTTCCATTGACAACAACATAAAAGCACTGAGAGTAAATAAGGCACGCATCATCAAACTAACCTAACAAACTTCTCTTGTTGTGCAGTGCCCATAATTGTATAGCCTACTTCAAAAACAATGCAACAGAACCAGCCTTGTAAATCTCATTGAATACCTCCTTCATGCACCACACTCCCTAATCCTGAAATAGATAAGAGACAATAACAATCACACACTTCATTTCTCAAGCAAAGCACAAACCCCACCATAACAATATTAAAAGTGCAACCCAGTGAAATTTATTTAAACTTGTAATGATAAAAAAATCAAATTTGTGATACCAAAAATATAGTTCTCAGAAGTGATAGCATGTGCTATAGCCCAAAAGGGAAAGATTCTATTAAAAATAATCACCCAATCTTTTTTTTTTTTTCTAAAGGAACTTTTGAAACAAAACTCGATGAAAATAACTAAACATGTTCCCAGATTTCGACCAAACAGTGGTGAAGTAGAAAAAGAACTAATGGCACATAAAGAGTGGAGAAAAATAACAAGGGACGGCCAATTATGCGGAGCAGTAACAGAGCAAGAAATCCAACGCGAAAACAAAGAAAACGGAAAAAACTGAAAAGTTTGAATCTTTGCGATGGAAAACAAAGATAGAGAAAGAAGCAGAGGAGCAACTCAATGAAACGTACAAAGGGCTATGAAAGCAGATGGCAAGTGAAGAGGGAATGAGGAAGGGGACGCAAGGAAGGTTCGAGGAAAGGAGGGAGGAAGGGACAGTTACTACAGCAAGTGGGTTGGATTTGTGAGGAAATTTTGGATTTTTACAGATACTGAGTGAGTGTTTGATTGGTGTGTGAATGGGGATGATGAGACAAGACAATTCATGTGAGTGGTGGGTCCCACTGGAGTTTAAAGTTTAAATTGTTAAATACGTTACTTTTGTCGAGTTTCTGTGTAGTGCGTTTATTCTCCTCTGGTCAAAAGTCCGTTGACGACAGGGGGACGTGCCCCTACGGGATTTTCCAAACCAACTCGCGACGGTTGGATGTCTCGCAATTAAAATATAATAGTAATAATAATATATTATCCACATATTACCTGTACAACATATTTAACTATTTATAGTTAGTTATACTTAAAAATTTAGTTCTAAATGACTGAATGTTGATTTTCATTTTGATTAATTATCATAGGTGCCACTTCATTATGAATTTTAAAAAATAAAATATAAAAGATACTTTTTTTCTTGGAAACATACTTTTTCAATAAATATCTTTTTCATATTTTATTTCAATAGAATAAATTTTATAAATGTCACTAGATTAAAATTAAATATATTTATTCATTTGAAAACTTTTATCACACTTAATAAAAATATATATTTTACATCTAATAATAATTTTAATTATATATATATATATATATATATAATTCTTCGGTTAGATAAAGTTTTATTTTGAAAAAAAAAATCTTATTTTTTTATTGTCTACGTTTTAAGTATTTGTTTAAATTTTTAGGACATTAATAAGATTTTCTCATTAGTTTAGTTTTCAAACTAAATTTGGAATAATATTCCACTGTTTGAAATGGTTTAATCTCTTTACATGTGATTTCTATCTAGTTCAATTTTTATCTGGTCTACAACCATTTGTCAAACGATATAGTTGTTTCTTTCTAATATTTATGTATCTTGTATACTCTCAATATTTAGGCACCTGTCTCATGTCAGCTTCTTCAAATTTTGAACCTTTGTGATGATTGTGATTTTAGAATGCCAAACCTTTTACATGTTGTCCAGTAGCTTTAGGTTAATTTCTGTTTCGAAAAAACTTTACCCGAAAGCTTTAAGCCCATTTAGAAGGATCAACATCCTTCAAAGCATATAATCAACACTTTCATCTTCTTTCAAGGTGAAGGATTCATACCGACATGTGAAGGTTGTATAAAATCTTTGTTCCCCTCGTACTTGATTCTTAAGAAGTCCCAAATCTCATTATGCCTTCAACCTACAAGCCTTTTTATATTCATTTTTAGAAAAAGTGCAAATGAAGTGTTTCTTGCTTTATTATTTAGTTGCATAGTGTTAAACTTTTCTTCCCAGTCTTCTTTTGGGATGTAATGTTAATATCTCATCGAGTAATGATTTGGCACAACTGGTAATGTGTAGAGTTAATATGCATTCCCATCCTATTTTTCCAATACGAAAAATTTTGTCGAGGAAGGTTGGAGGTCTTGTAAGGGACACCCTTTTTGTGATAAAATGTTGCTCGATTCATACCATGTTGTTGAATCTTATCCCCTAGATTATGAGCATTAAACCCTTAAGAGGTTGAGCTCTGATACCAAGTATGAAAACATGCCAAAATGCACAAGCCTATTTATATTCATTTTTAAACAAAACACAAAAGAAGTGTAGCTTTCTTTATTATTTAATTGCATAGTGTTAAACTCTTCTTCTTCCCAATCTTCTCCTGGGATGTGATCTCAATATCTCATTGAGTGATGATTTGCAACAGTTGATAATATGGACTTAACATAAATTTTCCTCTTGTCTTTCCAATATGGAAAGTTTCGTAGAGGAAGGATGGAGGTCTTATGAGGGACTCTCCATTTGTGATAAGATATTGCTCAATTCTTACCATGTTGTTAGATCTTATCCTCTAGATTTTGAAGCATTAAACCCTTTAAAGATGCATTCTGATACCAAATGTGAAAATAGACCAAAAACACAATATAAGAGGGTTGAATTGTGTTTTAAACTTTTTGAAATTTTTGCAAGATATCTTTTGATGATATCCAGTCAAATGATAGTTTTACTTGACAAACAATCTGTCAAAAGCTTTTCAAAAACTTAGTTCATAAACCTCTCCTTCTTTAGTTAGTGCAATATAATAATATGCAATGAACAAAGATTAAGGAAAGAAATATTTATATTGTATTACACTGGTTTGTTTGATAACACATATTACATTTAGCTCTCAATCAACTAACTCAGTTTCACTATGCAAACTACTATTGCAAATTACAATACGAGTATTCTTTGGAACCCAACCACTCTTGAAAAAAACTAACTTAAGTAGTTTTTGGAACACAATCAGTCATGACTAATAACCTATGTATTTTTTGAAACGCAACCACTCATGGCTAAAAATCCAAGTATTATTTGGATCTCAGCCACTCCTAACTAACCCTCTGTGTATTATTTGAAACACAACCACTTCTAACTAAATGATCACGAAGTTTGCTCACTAGAGAGGATTAACTTCTTTTTGAAGTATACAAAGAATAAACGGTCTTCTAAGTTACTAATGAACACAACAATGTTCTTTAGAAAGCTTTTATAAGAACAAAAAGATTTTGGTGCTTTCAACACTTAGCAATTCATTATTTTCTTTTCATTTTTCTTCATGTCAACACCCAATTTCGTCCGGTTAAATTAATAATAAAAATATAAGAAAAATTTGATGATTTGGTTATGTGAGTTATGTTGTGTTCAAGACCGTTAAAAAATGTTCAAGATTGATCAAGAGGTAAAAGATGAGTGAAATAATAGATAATAAGATATTCTAAAATATCTCTCTCCTTAAAAAAAAGAAAAAAAATATTAAAAGAATTAGAAAAAATACAAATTAAAAAAAATTCCCTCAACTCTCCGTAACTTCCCACTCAATCTTAACTACTCACAAAAAAAATAAAGATAATAATAAAAAAAGGAGAATTTGTCAATCTTAAAACTACTCTGAACCACCCATGTTCTCCATGTCACAATAATAAAAATAAAAATAAGATGTGATCGTTCTCAAACTGTTTCACCTCACGTTCATCTACACTCCATCTTTAATAATAAAAATAAAAGAAAAAAGAAAGGGTCAAACTTTCAAAACTGCTTTGAACTACTTTCAGAATAAAAATAAATAAAATAATAAAAAAGAGGATAATTGTTATTACGTTAAAAAGACCTACTGATCACTTTGAGAGATACGAAAAAAGAAGGAGGAGGATACAGAGACAAAAAGAAGGAAAGGGAGAAAAAATTGAGCAGGAGAAAAGAGAAGATTGATCCTCCTATCTTACTGTCAGCACTCAGTTTAAAATTGAGAAGCAAGAAGCATCTAGAAAGGAGGCTATTATTCTTGGAGAATCAGTACAGGTATGATTTGTAAATGTTGAATTTTTATATGGATCTCGAAGATTAAAAATTATAAGTCTTGTACTCTTGTCTTCTTGTGATGTTTTTTATTTTTTTTTCTACATCATCTTATGGCTCCATTTCGTAAATAAATATAAGAATATAAAGATAAAGAAATAAAAATGTTTTTTTTTTCTCTTCATGGCATTTCTTAATTTACAAAGTCTTAGATTCGAAACTGGCATTCTAATTTTTTAAAAAATAATTAAAAATCCATCATCACCACAAGCTCTCTGGCTTCTAGCATGAAGATACAGTAGCCCCAACCACAAGCTCACCTTCCACTCCAAACCTAGCCACCAAATGCTTCCGCCATCTTCAACCGATGCAATGCACATCCACTGCCTCGTCGGAAACCATCTTCCTCACCTTCCTCTCCACCAATCTATTAAGGCTAGGGTCACCACAACAATACTCTCCTACCACCATTGCCGCATGCAACTTCCCCAACCTCCTTGTCAAACGTTCCACCAGAACCTCCACCGCGCCTCGCTTGCACCTCGCCACACCTCCCTACACCTCGCCACTATTCGCGCGCAGGCAGCCGCCACTGCTCCCAAACCGCAGCATCACCGAACGTCGTTGCCGCATCTCAATAGCCTCTCACGATAACTTCCACAACCTGCGCGATGGTGACACAAACCGCCGTTGCGCCTCTAACCTAAGACGCATTGCCTGCAGCCGCAATACCAAACCCTTCAGCACTGTCATTGCCACCTACCGCTGCTCCTCTATTTAGGTTTAGGTTGGTTCTCAATGTGTTGAGGAAAAGAGATAAGGGTGGGAAATTAGGGTTTAGAGTTTTCTTTGGGCCTTAGTGTTTTCTTAAGCCCATAAACATTTTACACCCCTTAGTTTGTTATACAACACCCCAAGTTAGAAATGGAGTTATTTTTGGGCTCGAGGTTAGGTCCATTGTGGTTGTTTGCACCCCTAATCTTTATAGTTGTACTTCCACTTTTGTATTTTGACATCTTTGCCCTGATATAGCTTTAAAAAATAGGCTTTAGCCATTAACCTCTTAACACTTTTATTTTGATTTATACACTACTACCATTTTTTTATATATAATAATTCACCTTATTTTCTTTTTTTGGCTTAAATTTTATTTTCTTTTGATTTTATTTTATTCATCTTTAAAAAATATATTAATTAATAATAAATAAATAAAATTTTAATAAATTCCTAAATGGCAGTCTGCGTCAAGGAATTTAATTTAAAATATTTTCTTTATTTTAATTTCTTTTAAATAAATAAATATAAATTTTATTAAATGCCCAAATGGTCGTCCGCGTCATGGGATTTAATTTGAAAGATCTTAATTTATTTTTAAATTTTTATTGAATTCCTAAATAGCCGTCCGCGTCATGGGATTTAATTTGAAAGATCTTAATTTCTTTTTAAATTTTTATTGAATTCCTAAATGGCTGTCCGCGTCATGGGATTTAATTTCAAAGATTTTAATTTCTTTTTGAATTTTTATTGAATTCCTAAATGGTCGTTCGCGTCATGGGATTTAATTTGAAAGATTTTTAATTTTTTTTGGTTACCAAAAAGGTCGTATGCATCTAACGATATCCAAAACGAAGTTTTATAAAAATAATAAAAATATTAAAATTTTCAAAAATTAAAAACATCAAACCAACAAACAATCTTATTTAAAAGAACTATGTATCCTTGATTCTCCATCACTGATGGAGATACGTAGTAGCAAGGTCAAACCTTGTCGGGCCGCTTTCAAAAAATAAAAAAATATGTTTTTTTATTTATTTTCATTTTTGTCAGAAAATAAATATTTTGAAAATTACACTCATTTTATTTATTTAATTAAAGGTACCGTCTCAGGACGGGCGTTGTGGGGGTGTTAATACCTTCCCCACACGTAACCGACTCCCGGACCCGAAATCTGGTTTTCGCAGACTTGCTTTATCATTTTTTTTTTTTGTTTTTCCATAGTTTTCCATAATAAACTGTGATGGCGAGTCCTTTTTTCTAAATTTTTTTCAATTATTTTAATTCATTTGTCCCCGTGGTGACCCCGGTTGTGACTGATGGCGAATTCAATAGGGATGTGACCTGAGAGTCAAGCCAATTTTAATTTAATAAGTAAATATGAATGTGATTTTCTAAATGTTTGTGTTTTTCTTTCTCTTTGTATATATGTATTCTTGTTTCTCTTTGTATATAAGTATTCTTGTTTGTTCTTGCTTGAATAATTGAACCTTAGGGTAGGCGACATGCTTTATCTGTTATATCTCCTATATACCTGCTTAGGATTTTTCTGGCTGTTTTGCAGGTGGGGGTTGGGTACAAATTTTCTCCCTTCACACACATTTTTCATGCATGTATCATGAGTGGGACCCTAAAACCTCGGGTCTGAAAAAGTTTAGAAATAGAGGGATTTAGTGATATTGGACGGGATGTACTTCCTACTTCGGTTTTCATGAGAATCTCAATCAGAGTCTGTTCTCTTTATTTACCTATTCATAAGCTAATTGTTTACCGACAACTTTGAATAAGGTGATAAATAAGGGCTATAGCTCTGGTGACCTTTATACCTCTAGGAAATAGGAAACCTACCTTTGTGAGGATGCATGTAAAGATCTTAAAACCTTTAGGTGTTATGCTGCCGATTTGTTTAGGGCACTAAGGGAGGCAATCAAGTTACTGCAACCACTCTCCAACGTTTCAGTTATCTATTGAGGGAAGATGAAATGATGTTGAATAATGGCTGATTATGTGTTATGAATGGAGAATGTGGAACCTGTGGAAATAATTTGTGTTTGTTTTGTTGCATAGCATGCATATTGTAACATATGATCTCATGCATCATTATTTTTATTTTAAACAGTGAAGTTGAAAGTTATACACCAGAACATGGAAATTAGATCTGAATTTGAAGTTGAAAGGTAATCAGAATCTCTCAACCTGAAGAGGAAGATGAAGATCAGAACAATAGAAAATAATCTGTCGAGTCTCCGAGAGTTGGGGAGGAAGCTTAAAAGCTATACATAGAGGAGTTTCCAGAAAGAAGTATGGAAATCTGTTAGCGTTGTTAGAACTGGAGGTTCAAATACTTGGCATCACTGCACTTGCTCATTATTATGACTCATCATTGAGGTGCTTCACATTTCAAGACTTTTAGTTGGTGCCTACTATTGAGGAGTACGAGCAGATCCTGCACATATCTTTGAATGGTGGAGTTCCTTACAGGCACTTAGAGCAACATACTTCTATTTTGACACTGTCGCCCATCACTAAAATATCTCAAGACGAGTTGAGTGACCGACTAACTGCTATAAGAGGTATTGAAGGGCTTTCCCAAAGATTCTTGGAGGCATATCTTCTTCAGCTGAGTATAAAGGGAGATTGGGAAACTTTCATGGACGTTCTAGCTCTTACACTATATGGAGTAATGGTGTTTCCTAATGTTGTTCATTATGTTGATTACATTGCAGTAGATATCTTTGTTGTTGTTAAAACAAGATTTGAAAATCCAGTTACGGCAATTTTGGCTGACACTCTCTTAGCTCTGGATTTGTGTCACGAGAGAAACATGAGAAAGCTAACATGTTGTGTGCCTTCTCTGTATATTTGGATGATGGCTCGCATTGGTGATAATGTGATAGGGATTAATTGCCCAATAAAGCTGGTGACTCGGAGGAAACGGGAGACGAAAAGTGGTAAAAAATGGGGTCAATATTTTGCTGGTCAGAATCAAACAAAAATATTATGGCAACCATTTTGGCAACAAAGAACGAGTCTCATCTATAGTTGTGCTAATTTTCCTAATGTGCTTCTCATAGGGACAAAAGGATGCATTAACTATAATCCAATCTTGGCTCAGAGACAGTTTGGCTATCCGATCCGGGGAGCACCCACACCTACTGCTTTAATTGCACTTGTGTGTTACTACAAGGATGGATTTGTCACTGAAACATTGCGCCAAATCCGTAGTGTCTGGAAGGATACATTCCGCGCGAAAAGAGATATGAGGCCATAGGTAATAAGCAAAGAAATCCCATATTAGCAATGGATGGTAGATAGAGTAGAGGAGGTCAAATTGCCTTTTAAGCTAATTTCTCATAATCCTGTTGAAAAATCTATGCCTGATGTTGATTGTGAAGAAGTGAAGAAATTGAAGGAAGAAGTTGAAAGGCTGAAGAGAAAGAATACCGCATTGAGTGATGATTTACAAAGCCTTCGACAGAACTATACCAATGTCAAGGTAGAGTGTGAAGAAAAGACAAAGGTGAATGAGAGATTAGTAAAAAAAACGGAAGGTGGATGAAAATTATATCACGAAGATAACTCAAGATCTGATTGTTGTCAAAGCTGAGTTAGCCTCTAGAGCTAGAGAATGGGACATGACTTTGCATTCTGAGTGCCAATGGAAGAAATCTTATGATGAAGTCAAACAGGATAAGCATAAAGTGTTAAAGGAGTTATATGATCTTCAGGTCCGGTTTAACAACACTGAATCACGGATGAAGGAAATAATGACAGAATATGAAGAAAGGATGAAGGATGTGCAATGACATAGAATGGAGACAGAAGAGAAGCACAAGATTATGGTGACTCATTTGCAAAATCACATTGCTGAGCAAGAGGGAGTCATAATTCACTGGAAGACGCGTTTCTCACAATTAGCTGCTCTAGCCAATGAAGCTATTGATGAGGTGCCAAGAATGTTGCGCGAGGCTGATATATCATTGATGTTTTTCAACCCTCCAGAAAAAGTCCAGAACTTTCTGAATCATTGTAAATTCCTAGTGGATGAGATGAAAAATATAGTAGCTCGTGCCAAGAAATGATTGTATTCTGTTTGTTCTGATTAATTGTTCTATGATGTCAAACAATTTCGATTCTCATTAATAAAATTGCAAGTTTAATTTTCATGAAATGGGTGTACAATTTTCATAATCACTGTTTAAATTGCATGCATCATTTTTTATTCTTCATATCATTTACATTCATTTTTTTGCGTTGTCATCTAATTAATTCATTAAAATAAATAAAATTCAACAGAAAAGCAATAAAGTCAAATTTTCCATGACATCCATATAGGACTCGCGCTAATCAACAAAATATGGAAGACTGGGACCAAACACAAGAAACAATGAAAGAAATAAAAAGTTATATCAATGATCTAAAGGATCAGATGAGTCAGATTCTCGAAGCTCTAACAATCCTGAACAACAAACGAGAAGCTGTTACCGGAAATGAAGGAGCTCAGTCTTCACATCCTCTTATTTTTCAACAAGGAACATTACAGTCACAAAATCTTAATCAAGGAAATCGAACAAATCAAGATTTCCCTCTATACAACTTGCCCCTAAACTATGAACCACCATACGAGGAAGGTGTGGAAGAAGAAACTATACCACAAGATGTTAATGCTGCTAGTGCTAGAGGTCAACCTGAATTCACACAAGTACCACTTGGTGGGTGTGGTGAAAATGTAGTAATTAACAAAATTCCTTCTACTACCCAACCACAAGTCTTACAAATTCTTACTGGTGAACCATCTTTGGCAAAGGTCAATATTCCTGAAGATATTCAAAACGTATTGATTAATGCCGACAAAACCAAGGACAAGCTGGAAATTTTAGAGGAAAGGCTCAGAGTGATTGAAGGAGCCAGTCCCTGTGAATTTGGAGATGCCGCGGGACTATGTTTAGTCCCTGATGTCATGATCCCTCCCAAATTTAAAGTGTTAGAGTTCGAAAAATATAAGGGAGCAACTTGTCTAAAGAGCCATCTGACCATGTATTGTCGAAAGATGGCCGCTCATGCTCACGATGAAAAGCTACTGATGTACATTTTTCAGGATAGTCTAGCAGGAATGGCTATGAACTGGGATATGCATCTGGAACCAGCTAGGGTTCGTTCCTGGAAGATCTTGTAGATGCTTTTCTGAAGCAATACAAGTACAATATAGACATGTCTCTTGATAGAATGTAATTGCAAAACATGATAAAGAATAGTTCTGAAACTTTCAAAGAGTATGCGCAAAGATGGAGAGAGCTTGCTGCCCAAGTTGAACCTCCACTACATGAGAAAGAAATGACCACCATGTTCATAGAAACATTACAAACTCCTTTCTATGGGCATGTGCTCGGAAGCGTTTCCTCTAATTTCTCTGATATTGTCACTATTGGGGAAAGGATTGAACATGGATTGAAAAGTGGAAAAATAGCACAAGGTTCGTCCACAGCCACCAATGCTAAAAAATTCGGGTTCAATCTCAACAAGAAGAAAGAGGGAGAGGTTCAACCAGCTTCTGCCACGCCTTATTGGGGAGGATATAAGCGACAATATCGTTCTAATTACAGACCTTCATCTGCATATGTTGCAAGTGCTGTGCCGAGCTATTCTTAGAGTGCTCCTAAGCCACCAATTGTATATCGACCTCCATTCACACCTAATAATGCATTTCAGCCTAGAACTGGAGGTCAGAATTTTAATCAAGCACAAAGTCAAGGCTATGGTCAGAAGAGCAATTCTGGAGAGAGAGTTGTGAATTTTACTCCTATCCCAATGACCTACACGGAGTTGTTGCCTGATTTGCTAAAAAATGCACTAGTGGCCTTATGTCCAGCAAAGGTTGTACAACCACCATATCCTAGATATTATGACACCAATGCCAAATGTGAATATCATAGTGGAGAGATTGGTCATTCAACTGAGAATTGTCGAGCTGTCAAATATAAAGTGCAATCTTTGTTTGACTCAGGATGACTTACCTTCCAGGAGCAAAAGCCAAGTGTTGAAAAAAATCCTTTGTCTGGACATACAAACTCCACGGTTAATGCTATCATAGAGGAACAAGATCTAAGATTTGTTAGAAGTGTAATTGAAATGAAGAAACCTATGAATGAGGTTTTTAGAGCAATTTTTCAGGTTGGTTTATTCCAATATGAATACAAGTCCGGAGATAAATGTGGTTTCCACGCTTGCACCAAACATTCCATTGATGAGTGCTGAGTTTAAAGATTTTGTACAAGACTTGATAGACAGGCATGTTCTACAGGTCAATCATCAAAGGAAAGAAGGTGAAGTGTTTACTGGAGAAGAGTGGATTCCACAGAGGCCTAAACCATTGGTGATACAATTTATCAAGGCCACCACTCTCATGCCTTCAGGGTCACAACCTTTAGTGATTCAAACACCATCATCTTTCTCGTATAAGAATGATAAAGTCGTTCCTTGGAAATATGGTGTTAGTATCGTTCAAGGAGAGCAAAAAAAAAAGAATCAGTTGAGCAAGACAAGACAACGATTGATAACATCTTTGGAATAGGGGGTATGACTAGGAGTGGGCACCTTTTTACTCATCCTTAAAAGGTGAAAAAATCCATGAAAAGAATAGAGAAGAAATGACTATAGAAAAGGCGAAATCATATTTGAAAGGAAAAGTTGTGTAAGCTAATTTAGAGCCTGAAGAGAGGGAGAGAAAGGAGATTACTGATGAGGATGCTTCTGAGTTTTTAAAGTTTATCCAATAAAGTGAGTACAAAGTGGTGGATCAATTGAATAGGATGCCTGCAAGGGTGTCTTTGTTGGAATTGTTAATGCATTCAACTTCTCATCGAAAGTTATTAATGAAGATCTTAAGCGGGGCTCATGTGAAACAAGATCTCTCCTTAGATAAATTTGAAGGGATTGTTAGTCACATCACCGCTAACAATTACTTAATTTTTACTGAGGATGAAATATTGTCAGATGGTAGAGGCCACAATAAAGCTCTTTACGTTTCTGTCAAATGCATGGATCATTTCATATCACGTGTGCTAGTCGATAATGGATCATCTTTGAACGTAATGCCGAAAACCACAGTGAACAAATTACCTAGTGATGGGGTTCATCTACGTCCCAATTGTCGCAACCAGGGTCACGACGGGGACGGCGAACAAAAAATAATTTTCATTTTCAAAACAGAGGAGTCGCCACCATAGTTTATTAGGAAAAATTATGGAAAACCAAAAACAAGATAAGGCAAGTTTGCAAACCGGATTTAGAGTTCGGGAGTCGGTTACGTGTGGGGAAGGTGTTA
>Ga0209489_104944_pt1 | contig 23870 bp, 17 predicted proteins | sample SiratrowhiteBW_FD_187527 | JGI IMG/M metagenome (GOLD analysis project Ga0209489, IMG submission 187527) | Root nodule microbial communities of legume samples collected from California, USA - Siratro white BW (SPAdes) (version 2) | ecosystem: Host-associated > Plants > Roots > Nodule | place...
TCATGCGCCTTCTAACACACAACCACTTCTTCACCAAAATACCCTCACACAACGGTGAAGAAGAAGAAACTATGTATGATTTGACTCTTGCATCCAAGTTTCTAGTGAGAAGCAACTCATTCTGCTTTGCACCTCACGTTGAAGTAGCATTTCATGGAAGTACATTCGACTTGTGGAAGTCCTCCAAGAAACTGTTTACAGAGGATACGGAAGTTCCGTTCTTCGAGAGCGTAATCGGGGAGAGATACTGGGACTTCATCAGCAAAGATTTGAACTTCCTGAATGCGTTTCAAAAGGCAATGGCAGCTGATTCAGAAATCATCAAGGTGGGCCTCCAAGAATGCAAGCAAGTCTTTGAGGGGTTGGGTTCTCTTGTCGATGTGGGAGGTGGCACTGGTGCTGTCTCCAAGCTCTTACACCAATCCTTTCCTCACTTGAAATGCATCGTCTTTGACCAACCACAAGTTGTGGCTAACTTCACAACAACCCAAAATCTGAGTTTCGTTGGTGGTGATATGTTTGAGTCCATACCTTCTGCTGATGCAGTTTTACTCAAGGTATGCATACATGTCCAAATATATGTTCATCAAACATTAAGTTTGTTTATTTTTTTCCATTATTTCAAGTCTTAGACATTACTGTATAATAAGTGCAAATAGTTTACACACAACTATTATCTTGTCACACAAATTAATGTGTACAATGTTGACTTTTAATCATACAATCATATAAGTGCCTGACTATTAAAATCATATACTAAATGTATACCATTATTGCTGAAATTTGAGTTAATTATTTTGCAGTTTGTTCTGCATAATTGGAATGATGAACTCTCCATAAAGATATTGAAGAACTGCAAAGAAGCTATTTCTGGGAGAGGGAAGGAAGGAAAGGTGATAATCATAGACATAGTAATTGATGAAGCAGGTGATGATCGAGATTTGACAGAGTTGAAGCTGGGCTATGACTTGACGATGCTCACTATGTTTAATGGAAAAGAAAGAGAAAAGAAAGAATGGGAGAAACTCATATACCAGGCTGGTTTCAGCAGCCCCAAGTTTAGCCCAGTATTTGGCTTCAAATCTCTCATTGAAGTTTTTCCTTGATTTGTTTATCAGTTGTTTTAATTAATGTGTGCTACCATTTCAATAAGTTTCTACTTGATGCATATTAATAATAATAAATTTCTTAATGACAATCCTTTATGGAAAATTTCCACTTTGTTTAGATTTGTTTTTTTAAGGAGTCCTGAGTTTTTTATCTAATCTCCTAATAATTTGTTTGTTTTATTTCTATATATTTGATGTTACGTGCTTTTATATATTTTTATATAAAAAGTTCTTAGGAAAATTTTTATATATTTGTTTGTTAATTCATGCATATTAACAACAATAAATTTTCTTTATGGCAATCATTCAAATTTCACTTTGTTTAGGGTTGTGTGTTTATGAGTTAAGTTTTTATCTAATCACCTAATAATTTGTTTGTTTGACTTTTATATATTTTATTTTATGTGCTTTTTCATACACATTTATTCACTTAAAAAAATGTTAAACTGTCTAATTTAAAATAATATAATTTATGTAAGATTCAATGGTATATTCATTATTAACAAAAAATAATTTCGACATTGATGAAAATTAATTTAATAATCAGAAAATATTCAGTTACACACCTTAATTATGAAATAATATGTTTCTCACTTTCCAGAATTATAATATAATATTATACTTTTTATTTTTATAATTTGAAAATAACTTCAGAGAATATGATATTGCAACTAAATATTAAGTTAATATAAATTTATGAATAAGTTAAAAAAAAATCTTCATTTATTTGGTTACCCTCACCATAATTTATTTTTTAATTGAATATTAATTTATAATTATTTAATTATGTTCAATATAATCGATTCAATTTCATGAAGTGCAAAAATTTTGTGCAATAATCATTCGCAATAGGCCAGATTATTCTTTCAATCAATAGAAAAATATGTGGTAGAAAGAATCCGTGGTAGAATAATCATTGCAACAGGCTAGATTATTCTTTCAATTAAATGGTAGCTTCATGAAACGCTTACTATGATTAAAAGGGGAAAGATAATTATTCCATTAATTAAAAAAATTAAAAAAAGATGTCCTAGCATGTTGAAGTTTTTATCAATCTTAGCTAATTCGAATAGAAGATAATTTTTCCACACCTCAACACTTCATATTTATATATTTCTTAAGGGGTATTTTGGTACTGAATTTAAACATAATTTGATTTATTTCAATTATCTCGTATTAAATCTCAACAAATTAACAAAAATGTTTATCATTGAGTATGGTTAGGAGGAGCGACAATTTACATGGATTATAATCTTTTAATAATTTAATTAGGTCCCTTAATTGGACCTTTTCTAGTGAGTGCATGTTTACTCAACTTTTATGTTATAAGTGGATTACTTTTAATACCTCTATTATTTCATTTGGGCCTAAAATACACTCTCGATCCAGGCGAAACACAAGCCCCCCAACCTTGGGCCGAATAGGTGAAAAGGATTTTCGAGACCCTTCAGGTTTCTTTTACTTTTAACTTCCCACGCTTTTCATAGGTTAGTATAGGTGTTACAGACATATCATGGGTCACTTTTTTCGACAATTGGCACTATCTTGTTGGGTTGTTATACCTTCTACTAGCTCATAATTGGCTGATTTATTTGCATATATACAAATTTAAGGTGCTTGAGTATACAATCCACATTCCTTTTGGCTTGCAAATATACTTTCTTTTGAATAAGATTTGAATTCAGGCCTTTGAAGTTTCTGATTAGCTTGCAATTCCATTTTTCACATCTTCTATTTTCGTTTCGTGTACCTCTTTTGGCCTCTCCTTTTAGGTCTTATGTCATTAAGACTTTCTATTTTGATTTTCTTCTTCCATATCAGTGAGTCACTCGGATTCCACATCCTTGAATTGCTCGGCTTTTGTATCATGGTTTCCACTTTGTTAAGCCCTTTGGCTTCTGCATCATCGAGTTGTTTGGCCTCTGTATAATCGAGTTTTTCGATTTTTGTATAATCGAGCCTTTCTACTTCTATATAATCGAGCCTTTCGACTTTTTTGAGCCTTTCGGCTTTTATAATGGGACCTTTAACTTTTGTTCTTTTTGTTATTTGGCCAATGAGCCTTTCGGCCATGAAACCTATAACTTTTTATTGTATTATCATTTGGACATTGGGCCCTTTGGCCATGGAACCTATGATTTTTTTCGTATTGTCATTCGATCAATGGGACTTTCGGTCGTAGAACATTTAACTGTTTTCCATATTGTCATTCATCTAATGGGTCTTTCAGTCGTGAAACATTTGACAATTTTTCGTATTTTTATTCAACCATTGGGCCTTTCGACGGTGGAACCTTTAACAATTTTCCGTATTGGCATTCGGCCAATGGGCTTTTCGGTCGTGAGACAGTATTAGAAAAAACACAAGTATTTATAAATTGGTTCGACCTCATTAAAAATCATTGAGAAAAAATTTGAAAAAAAACTCAAGAGATTTTTTATACAATAAAATAAATAATAAAATTGAGGTAAAATTAGAAATTAAAGTGTAAATTGGTAATAAAAATATTGAATAATAGGTTATAGAAATTGAACTGTAAGTTAGTGATAAAAAATATTGAATAATAGCTCATATATTGTTGTGAACCACATGTGTTGGTTGAAGGTTGGGGGAAGCAAAGTGGACTATAAATTAAGAATAGTTCAAAAAATTATAGAGAATAAAATAAAATAAATGTTTAGTATTTCATAGAGACAAAATGTATATTCATTTGTTTTAGTTGCATTGAACTTTTGGTTGCACCAAGCAAGACTTGTATTTAGACCTCTCAAAGGATAAAACTCATCATCATTAGACCAGAGAAAAATTTTTGTATGTTATTTTTATTATTATATTTATTATTATAATTATAATAATGATTATTATAATAAAACTATCATGAATATATTATTATTATTATTATAAATATTATTATAAACATTACTATTATTAGTATTATTAGTATTATTATTATAAATATTATTATTATTATTACTAATATCCTTATTATTATTAGCATTATTTTTATAAATATTATTATTATTATTAGTAGTATTATTATTATTATAAATATTATTAATATTAATATTACTACTATTATTATTATTTTTATAAATATTACTATTATTATTGATATTATTTTTGTTATCATTTCATTATTGTCATTATTTTTTTATTTATATTATTACTATTATTATTATTAATATGTTAAGTGTTACCGACAGAAAATAAATTTGTCAGTATATTGACGTATATCCATTGATAAATTATCGGCTAATTTATTGATAAATTTATCGACAGATTTAATTTATCGGTAATAGATAATTTAACAATAAATTTTTTTGTTGGTAAATCTATCGATAATTAGCGATAGATTAAATTTGTCGATAAATTGATCATAAATTTTTTTGTCGATAAAATTTATCGATAATGACATTTTATCGACGAAAAAAACTTCGTCCATAATTGGCATTTTTCTTATAGTGTCTTACAATGTTTGAGAATATCTTAAAAGATCTTAGAGCATTTCATGAAATCAGTTAGGTGTCTAATTGAGGAGATAATCTTAGTCATCGCTTTTTCTTCTAGAATTTATTTAGGGTTGTTTGTCTCAATATATTAGTAGGTTTGTGATAGTAATAGTAATGCTAGTATACTACACTAGTACTTGAATTTTATGTATATTTATGTATATGTATATATATACATATATTCCAATCTCAAGTTTGTTGAAATAATATTGTTAGGACCAATTACTGCATCTAAGTTATTGTCTGCTTTGGAATTCGGAGCTCCGTCACGTTTTGTCCTTAAAAAGAGTCTTAGTGGGTGCGTACTACCCTTACCCGATATACTCGAGTCAGTTAAGATCATACCAAAGATTCACGATCTATTCTACCCAACAACTCCCGAATCTCGGCCTTCACCTACGACAACTCTGTAACTATCCTAGTTTATTACCCAAGACTTAGGCTTAAGCTCGTAACAACTCAGTCCAAAACCTATATATATAACACTTGCTACAGGAAGTATCACTCACTTATCACTTAGCTTTCATACTTACTAATACTCTCTCCCTCACTCACCCTATTGATCACATATTTACTTGATCGTTGGAGTGTCTTCTATAGGTGAACCTCTTGCCATCTCGTCAAGACATTAGTTCAAATCTCGATAAGAACAAAATATATATATATATATATATATATATATATATATATATTTATATATATATATATATATATATATATTATTTAGAGGAATGTTGGATTAGCATTTTGTATCATAATGCAACACAACAACTTATTATCGATCTCAGATTATTCGATGGCTTGCGTCTATTTTATTACTTTTTTTACCTAAACTCTAATTCCAATTCCAATAGACTGCTTAAATGTAAACCGGCGTAGTCTAATACAAAATGCAGTAGGAAGCTTGATGATTATTATTTCTCAACCTTTTTAAGCTAATCGCAGAAAACATTTGGTTTTTAATTATGTTGTTCTTGGTTATTTGAGGTAAATTATAATTGAGTTTTTCAATGCAAAGACTTTATTAAATTAAGTAAACTCTTAATCATATTTTCCTTTCCAGATATGAAATAGTAAAGTTTTCATAAGATACCTAATTGTTGAGTGTAATTAAAAATAAAAATATTGTTAAAATTAAAAAAGAAAAAAGCAACTATAAATTGGAGTTATTCCCTCTTGATATTTTTGTGTAAAATGTCAATTGATCTGTCCTTACTGGATACGGTTTTAAAATTCTTACACATGATAGCTTTCTTTGTGTTGATCACTTTATAGGGCCCCTCTTGCCAATGGAAGTTCTCTAATCATTGCTATATAAAAAAAAAACTAAATTTATCTACGGATCTGTTTATGTCGGTAAATTCAGAATTATCCACGGATTATTACCTACGGATCTGTATCTGTAGGTAAATTCAACATTACTTACGGATTATGACCCACAAATATGTATCGGTAGGTAAATTCAACATGACATTCAAATTATTACACACTAATTTGTATCCGTAGTTAAATTCAACATAACATATGAAAATATTACCTAGAAAATTGTATTTTTAGTAATATGACTTATATTTAAATTGATAATATTAATATTATTGTTATTATTCACATTAATATTATTAATAATATTATTAATTTTATTAATATTATGAGAATATTATTCATATTTGAATATGTTATTAATATTATTATTTTTATTATCATTATTATTATTACCCTCAAATATTATTAATTTTAAGATTATTTTGTTAGTATTATTATTAAAAGTACTAATATTATTTTTGTTTCTATTTTTTTATTAATATTAATATTGTTATGACATATTATTATTAATAATATTATTAATATTCTAATTAAAAATATTAATATTATTTGTGTTAATATTATTATAATTAACATTTAAATTTTAGCTACGAACATGGATTTGTATGTGTTACTCACGGATATAGGTCCTTAGATATTAACTACAGATATAAGTCCGAAAATATTATCCATAGATATAGGTTCGTAAGTATTACTCACGTATATAGGTTCGTAAGTATTATTAATGTTAATATTAATAATATTATTAATATTATTGTTGATATTATTATTATTATAATTATTTTTAATATTGTTAGTTATAATATTATTTGTAAAAAAATAGGTTTAAGCTAGTTCAAGAGGGGGACTGAATTGAACTATTAAAAATTTTCGCAAAAGATGGAAAGTATTAACGATTGAATGAAAATTCTTTATTAAACTACTGAAAAATAGTATTCAGAGTTTCACAGCTAAAGATCAATATGTTCTAGAACAGATTCAATCAATTACTATAATATCATAAAACAATTAACACATCAATACAATCAAAATTAGTTCCAGTCAATTATATGAAAGATATAACAGTTTTCGAAAGACACAGTAATAACAGCAGAAAAAACAATCAATTAAACATGAAGAACAATTAATTGAGCGTGCGATAATAGGAAAGATAAGTGTTCAATAAGAGAGAGAGAAAGATCAATAACACAAAGATTTATACTGGTTCACCCTTCCTCAAGGGCTACGTCCAGTCCTTTGTCAACTAGCAAAGAGTTTCACTAATCAAGAACACCAAGATCAGTTTACAAAGAATACAACCACTTGCAACCTGTAAGCAAACACTGCTTCCAACAGTACACACCCACTTGCTACTCGCAAGTAAACCCTACTCCCAGCAGTACACACCTTATTGAACACTACAGTGGTGTCAAACCAATGCAAAACCCTTTGCACTAAACAAGTTACAATTACAAACACTATGTAATTTGTAACACCACAATCACAATACAAGAAATGATCAAGAATACAATAAATACAACAATGATTCTACTCAACAAATTACAAAACGTATTATGATCAGAGTAGAACACTTAGCTCTGGATTAAGAACATAGTTTCATGATTTCAACTCAATAGTAAAGCTCCAAGATAAGTGTTCTTGATGAAAAATTGATTGTCAAATGATTACCAAGTATTCACACGTTTTCTCGCTCGAAAAATATCACAAGTATTTGCTCAAAATGATTTTTGTGTCTATTCTTATGTGAAAAACACGTGTCAGGCTTTTTGTAAGAAAACATATCATAAGACCGCTAATACTTCAATCGATTGGGTCAATCGTTCAATCAATTGAATTTCTCTTTGACTTAACAGAAAATTCATCAGGTTCAGATTCTGAAAACAATTTATTGATCTCCTTCTTAAAAAAATTTCTCAAAATCTGATTTGCCCTTATTTAAAAACTTTTGATAATTTGATTAAGCAAAATTGATTTTGGAGCTTAGTTTGAATTATCAATCATGAAACTTATGATTTTGATCCAAAGACACACCTCACAAACACACACAACCTAAATCTAGGACCAAAACTCCATCAAGCTCTACGAGTCTTCATGTAATCCACGTTGCTTGCTAAGATCTTTATAGACTTCATTCTTGTGTTAATTTCATCAAATCATATAGCAGCTCTTGGTGCTAACATTATTAAAGTTATTATTATTATTATTATTATTATTATTATTATTATTATTATTATAAGTATTAGTATTATTATAATTATAGTTAATAATAATATTATCAATATTATTATACCGTTAGTGTTGATATTATTATTAATATTAATATTATAAATTCTATTAATAGTATTGTTATAAATATTATTAATATTGTTTTTGACCAATATAAAACATTATTATTAATATTATTATTGATGTTATAGTTGTTATTGTTAATGAAAATAAAATTAATATTAGAAATAATAATAATAATAATAATAATAATATTATTATTATTATTATTATTATTATTATTATTATTAATTTTTTCATATTATTAAATTTGTTTTAACATTGTTAATTATTTAATTTGTATTATTAATATTTATATTAAAAATATTTTTTAATTTGATTTTTAATAATTTTAATTAGTTTTATTGTTATTATTATCATTAGATTTATATCAAGTCGGAAAATACTTTTAATACTAATAATATATTTATTAAAATTATTTATATTATTTTTAATATTATTATTGTTGTTTTTAATAAAAATAATATTAATAATAATAAAAAGAAGAATATTATTACTAATAATAATAATATTATTATTATTATTATTATTATTATTATTATTATTATTATTATTATTATGATCACATAGTTTGTCTAGCACAGTGGTTGAATGTTCCTTTCTATACTCAAGGATCCTAGGTTGCTAGGTTGAACTCTTCATGATTGCAATTTGATAATAATTTTATTAATATTTGTAATAATATTAATAATAATCTTAAATAAAAATAATACTAATAAATAATGAGATAAGTAGAAGGATAATAATAATCTTAATAATTATAAATTTGAATAAAAAAATTATGATGTTACCTAGAAATGGAATTACTCACAGATAAAAGTTGGTAGAAAATTTATTTACGAATTTTGACTCATTGGTAATCTATTGATAATGATGTTTACCGTAGCTAAATCCATTTTTTTTAGTGTTGAACAAATTGAGGCATTAGTTTCTATTAATGTAAATGGAGGAGATGGAATGCTTGGTCATGGAAATTTGCAACAGAAAGCTATTCCAGATGTCAATCTTGCCGCTACAAAACAAGTATCTTGTTAGATGCAACACCATTATCATTTATTTATGTTTAACATATGCTTTAGTCTCTAGTTTTCTTTTTTCATTTTTTTTCTAACAAATACTATATACTATATGTTATTGTGTTATGATTTGATTATATTTGATTATATTTGATTACATTAAATATGGAGTTATGATGTGATATGATTTGATAGAGAAATATCTTATCAAATATTTCTTTTTATTAGATATTGATTTTGTTCCTTATTATTTATCTCTTTATTATAAATAAGAATACTCATGGGTACCCAACATAAGAAATTCATTACATTCTTAGTTTTTCTCTTCTCAACCTAGTACTAGAACAATACCATCCTTCATGGCCTATTTTGTCACCAATCCTATTTTTTCTTATCCTACAGAACTGTTTATTCTTCAATCAACATTAGTTTGTTTCTATCTTATAATATTTCTATCTTATAATATATATCCAGAACATCCATTAAAGTGGAGTAATTCCTAGTTTATTTCTGAATAGTAAATGAATTCCTCCTCACAATAACTTCACAGATGTTTCAAGAAATTTAATATTTAATTTAGAGTTAAACTTTGACTTGTTATTAATATAAGAGACTCAATGACTTGTAAGCCAAAGCCTGTATTTATAGACAAATAAGTTTCCCAATTTCCATTGAATAATTTTGATAATCCAAATTTTGATGAGGGAAACAAAAACTTAGAAGTTTTCTTATGATTTTGTTTCCAATGCCAACTGAATTGTTATTTTATTCTTCTTTTCAATTTTTATTAACTTGAAGATTCTTGTTTTGATTATACCTACTGTACTTTGTAATTTCTAATCATTTCATATATTTGTTTTAAGAAAATTGAGTTGAAAGATTATTGGCTTGGAAAAAAAATGTAAAATTATTATGCTTGGAAGTAATGTTCTGAGAATTATTATAAGGAGCATGAGCAAAAGAGAAGGCGTGCAGGACAAAGCTCTTCCCAAGAAGGTCGCCTGATATGTCACCATTGGGGAAGATTTATATAAAAGAGGGTTTTCGACCTCTCTTCTTCTGAAGTGCGTCAACATTGAACAAGGCGAGTACGTGATGAATGAGTTGCAAAAATGGAAATGGACATTGTAGGGTCATTTCCTTCGGCTTCAAGACAAAATCGTGACAGAGTTTCGAGTTCCAAAACAGATAATATCTCAGATGCAGTGATTGACTCTAATGATCTCTTCTTAACAGACTTGAGGTTGGAACATTAACGTCATCTTTGTAGATCCATTCCCTTAGCCTTCGACCGAGAGCTTGTTTCAGATACCCAATATAGTTCCACATCACTTAGAAGTCAAGGTCAAGGAATTCCCGAGCTCCAAACAAAAAAGGGAACTGCTCTATCTATTTGTTGTTCTGAAATTTTTTTAATGAACACAATATAGGGATCTTGTGGATGACACATAAAGACTAATGTACGAAGTCCTACATATGATTTAGGTTTATTTGGGTTGTCTGAGTGTTTCGATTGGAGCTTGAAAAACTATTATTTGCAGTTGGCCATTCCTTTTAATTGTTGACTATCATAAGCGTATAGGCTAAAGAGAAACAAACCATGTGGCATGAAGCAAGTCGTCATGTTGCATGTGAAGTCAATGGATTTTCTGTAAGTAAATGGATTTTCTGTCCTCTTCATGGAAGTGAAGAATAATGTGAATGGTTGTAACTTTTCATTGTATTTATGTGACTTCAAAAATAGGTCTTATAGAAGATCTATTAATTCTTTGTTTTTGTTACTTATATCCAAGAAAAATAATATAGAGAAAACACACTTTTGATTGGAAGGAAACATTGCCCTCCTGAAAGGGATGAATAGAGAGTAAGGCCAGGTTTGGGAAATCCACGACTTGCCACCGAAAAAATAAAAAGAAGGGAATTGAACAGAGAAAGATAGAATCTCCCTTTTTTGTTTTTCTCTTACTACTATTAGAGTTTCTTTTCAGTTACCAGGTTATATTTAGTTCTTGTAACTCAACTAGAATTTCCCTCTTCGATCCTGGTTTTTAAGCATCAGGGTAGTGGGCATGGAGGCTTTTGCACTAGTGTTAATAATGGACGTTTTATATTTATTTCATTTTCATGCATTTAGAGTGAATTAGGTTGTAATTTCACTCTATTTCCTCCTCTCTAAACAATACTAATCAGTTTTTTTTCTTTTATGATAAATAAGAATGTTTTGGATCTTTACGAATGATTTACTTCGTAACAATCGAGCGTGATCTAAAATCATTCTTTGTTGGAAGGACTATCTAATATGCAGAGTCATCATAATTATTTTCAACTAATTATGATATCGTAGGTTGTTTTGTAGAAACATCTTTGGGGCTGCAGATGAAGTTGAATTGATGTTTATGAACAAGTGATCGCATTAGACCATTATATGTTTATATACAAATCTCGTGTTCTTTTTGTTGATCTACTTATTATCTAAATAACAGTGACTATAATATATAATGATTTGTTATTTTCACAAGATATTTAATATAGACAGTTCAATGGCATATAAATAGGTGTGAAAAAAAAAAACATGACACTACAGAAGATTTTTTATTTTAGTGAAGGTTTATTAGCTAAGGTTTTAATAACTTCTGTCAAGATGTTCGTTTACTGGGGTCTCGTTAATTCCAGAGAAGTTTCGACCTTTTTTAACAAACTGCGGCAAAATTTAATGTATTTTGATTAAAATTTCTCACTTTATTTTCGACTTTCCATTTTTTTTATTACATAATGAGTTTCTTTTCTCCGTTCTAAACCCTTCTTTCCCTCTTTTCTATATAATTAAACACTAGAAAACTATTCCCAATCAGAATTGCAGCATGCTGTAGGTGCGGCGCGGTGCAGTGCGGGCGCAAGTGCAGTGCGGTTTCCTTCTGGAAATGCATTGTCGTGCGGTTTCCTTCCGAAACTACACGATTTCCTTCTGCTATTTTATTAATTATGTTCTAAAATAGGTTTTTACACGAATTATTTTTTGCAAAATTATCTTAAATAATTGCTTTGTGACTTTGTTATATTTGGGATTTATCGGTAATATTTAAGTCTTAATTAACTTAATATACATTTTATATTATAATATGAGTGTTATTAATTATTATTATTTTTTATTTGTTAAGCATCTCATCAAACCAAGAAATAAATAATTAGCATCAAGAATCATAATTAGTTATTTACTTTTTCATTACACCCAAGCATCAAGAATCATAATTAGTTATTTACTTTTTCATTACACCTAATTTTATGACTGAGAACAAATGATAGTGTAATGTTTATGAATCTTAAATTTTGAAGTTTACAAACTTAGTTAATTATTATTTTACCTTGAAGAAACTTTATTATTTAGAGTATTTTTCATTAAAGTGACATAAGTTGATATTTGTTCCTTTTATTAATTAATTAATAAAATTGATTTTAAAAAGTACAATATAAAAAATTAATAAAACCCATTTTAAAAAAATGTAACACAAGAAATTAAAATTGGTTAAAAAAAATGTTGTTGGAAAATATCGAGGTTTGCAAACCACTGAAAATAGTGGAGGTTTGCAAATGTCATTCTAGGGGTTACTAAAAATTGTTAGTAATATGTTAGTGATGCTGGATATTTGAGAAAAAATCCAAACCGCGGGTAACACACTCAGTGACAGTTAAAATTGTCAGAAATGTTATATATAACTCCTACTATATCCAATTTTTCTTGTAGTGAATAAACAAATTTATGAAAAATATAGATTTTAAATTATGATAGACTAAGCCAGTAATGTATTTATTTATTCTTAAGAAAATTAATGAAAAATATTTAACTAAAACACGTAACAAAATGTATCAATTAATCAATATTGAAAAACTCATGTCTATGATATATTTAACAAGTGATTTAGAGAAATTCATAATGACAAACTTGTTGAAAAAGATTTTAGGCTGAGTTCAAGAAGGGGTGAATTGAACTTTCAAAGATTTTTGCAAAATATGGAAATTAATAATAGAAATAATGAAAGTTCTTTGTTAACAATCAATTATGTGATTTTGAAAGCACAACACAAAAAATAATCAATTGAATCGCAAAGACAATTAACTGAAAGATGTACACAGAACAACACAGCAAAGAATCAGTTAATTGAAAATAAGAAACAATCAATAGAAAATACTGGAAATATACACTAGCACATAATCAATCAATTAAAACAGAAAAGCAATTGATAAAATACTTGAAAAGGAGTCAAATCATGAAACAACAATCAATTGAACAACAAACACAATTTATTAAAAGCAATATACAGAATAAAAGTGGCAGAAAGTCAATCAATTATGTAACACAATCAATCAACTGCAGAACCTCACGTAATCATTGTAGCAGTAAGTACAATTGATTGAATTCTGAAAACAATCAATTGATTTTTCAAAATTGAAAAATGATACAAGTTGCAAACATCCCAAGAATGACAAAATTATGCATAGCGGAATGGTCAACTATGCAGATCATAGAAAATCAATCAATTGAAAGTCAAAATCAATTGATTGAAATTTTGACAAATTTGATAAAGTTGCACAGAACTACACGCGAAACAAGGATAGGGTCAAAAGAGAGCAACAACAACAAGAATCATATTGCTTCACTCTTCTTCAAGAGCTACATCCAATCTCTTAACCAACAAGCAAATAAATTCACTCAAGAACTCAAAGTTCAAGCAATACAATCAACAATACACTTGCACCCTGCAAGAAACCCTTTGTACCATGTAGAAACAGTACCTCTGAACCCTATAAAGAATACAAAACCAATGCAAACCCCTACTACACACCTACAAATGTAAACCCTATACAATTTACAGAATAAACACTCATAAATACCTAGAAATTACTCAAACCAAAAACAACTCTGCATATACAATAGTTCTATGACAGAAAACCAGTGCAGAAAACTTACTCTAAAGATCCAAAACAAGAGTAGCAAGTTTTTCACCAATTGAGAGCTTCAAGATCTACAATCTTGATCTATCTTGAAGAGAAACACTTGATTTTCCAAGACCCACTCCCTTCTCTTGAAAGAACATTATTTTTTCCACCTTAAGCTCTCTTAGAAATATAGTATATCAGTTCTTTGTCTTTAGAAAACAACCCCACTGTTTTAAAAAGAACTAGTTTTAAAACTGACTTAACAAGACCGATTGAATTGATTGAAATCCAAAATCAATTTGATTGATTTTTCTCAAAAACATATTTTTCAGCAAATTGATTTTTGAAAACAATTGATTGTAAAACCTTGTCAAAGTTATTTTCGGAAATGATTAAGCCTCTCTTAAAACAATTTTAAAAGATTTACCCTAAGTAGATCTTTAAGGCTCATTCCTAAGGTTCAAAGTGCTTGCTCATGGTCCATGGATCACACTCACACATAAAGCCTAAGTCTAGACCAACACAAGAGGATCTTCATTCTTGGTCCAACTTGACTTCATCAAATCACATAATAGCTTTAGTTCTAACACTTGTAACTTTCAACAAGTGTCTTCCACAGTTATTTAGTGCATGATTTAGAAAGTATTGTTTAACGTTCAATTATAACATGTATGATCATGTATGATCTTTCTCTATAGTAGTTATTATACAATTAAAGTATACAGGTGTTTAAAAGGATATCCCATTTTCAACTAAGCGCAAAAACTCTTATTCTTCATCCTCTAAGTTACAAATTCCTTTTTTTATCTATTGCCTTCTCCTCTTCATTGCCCCTAACTATTCACTAGTTAAAAATATATATTTATTTGTCACAAATTTAACATTTAATCTCTAAACACACGATGTTACAAAAATACAGTAACACCTTTGTAATTAAAAACAACTTTTTATATTGGATTCGATGTAAAACTCAAAATTTGCATCAGATAACTTAAGTATTTGATATAAAATTGTTTTAAACCCTCCTCAAGGTTCTTCTTCCTCACTTTATTTCTTCATGCAAAAAATTGTTTTGCATTTTCTCTCTGGTAGCAGTTGTAGCGAGGTCTGGTGAGAAATTCACCTGTAAAAGACACTACGACGATCAAGTAAGTATGTGTGATCAGTGAGGTGTATGATAGAGTAAGTAATGAGTACGAGAGGAGCTAAGTGATAGATGAATAATACTTTATGTGACAAGTGATATATATAGGTACTGGGCTGAACTGTTATTAGCTCACAAGCCCAAATCTAGAATACAAACTCGAGTGGTTACCGAGTTATGCAGATGGAAGATCGAGATTTGAGAATTGTTGAAAGCAATTAACCATGAATCTCAAACACAAATACAGCTGACCCAATTATATCGGACGAGGACAATATAACTCTTAGAGTACTTTGCTGGTTAAAGAAAATATAAACACAAATATTATTCTTATATATAACAAAGTGCACAACCAAATTTCAAAAAATGTCAAATAGTTAAGAATGTAATTCTTAAAAGACAAAAGTAGAAAACTGGTAAAAAAAAAATATGTATTTATCATAGAATTGTTTTAAGAAAAATTAAGTAATTTGCTTTTCTTACATTACATCAAAATACATTATGACATATAATGTTGTAATCGTACTTTTGTTCAACGTGGTAGACACGACGTTATAGTCTCCTTAAATGTTATATAGTAAATATAAAAATACTTTATTTTTCAATTGACGCCACAAATAGTGTTTGTGTTCAAATGGGTCACACACGCAACACAAAATAAACAAGTAATTTCATATTAAAGTGGCTTGACAAATTTAAATACAATTTTTAACCTCTCTTATAACGTGCAATCATAATTGAAATTCCTAAGAACACCCTGAAACTTTTATAAAAATTCCTCCCCTGTCCTCGACCATCGAAAGGTTGAACTTGGTGGAGGAAAAGCGCCCTCCATGGTCCGCGCGCTAAAAAAAGCGATCGCGTTCAACCAAATTACCACCCGCTAGCCTCCGAAATTCTGTTTCACAATCCTAACTCCGAACCTAATCCCAAAATCCAAACCAACGAACTACACCCACAATGGAACCCCCCAAGCCCGAAGCGGAGTCCCAATCCCATGTCTCCAACGGCCACTCCACCACCACACCTAACGGATCGGGATCGGAACCGCAGGTTCCGAAGGAAAAACGCACCACGTCATCCACCGGTAGCACCAAAAAATCCGTGCACTGGAGCCCCGAATTGGTCACCGAATCCACGTTCGCCTCTTCCCCTAACGAATCGCGCTCTAATCCATACTTTTCCTCTTCTTACTCTCAACCCGCTCCCAATTTCATGGGTTAGTGTTTTATTTTTTTCATTTTTCTACTTTTCGAATTCCTGTTTTCTATTTCATGCGCGTGGATGGGTATTTTCGTTTTGTCTGTGAGCAGAGACGATGGTGACCGTTCGCAATGTGCTGGGGAGATGGGGTAGGAAGGTGGGAGAGGCTACGAGGAAGGCTGAGAGTCTCGCTGGAAACACGTGGCAGCACTGTAAGTTTTCCCTTTTGTTTTTTTATTTTATTTTATTTTGTTGTCGTGTTTCTAAAGTGGGTGCACATGGAATGGTGCTGCTGGTGAGTTTTTGATTTTCCAGATATGGGAATTTAATAGGAATTTTGTTTTTAAGGAAACTGGTCTTAGAATTGAATAAATTTAAGTGGGGTTTGCAACAAGATGTGCCAAACTAACTCTTGGTGTGGGTGTGTGTGGAATGTACCTGGATGCTTTTTTTTTTTTTTTTTTTTCTGATATGGTATATTTTCTTTAAGCATTTGCTGTGTGTCAACGTCATCATGTCAACTGGTTGTTGTATTGACTATTAAACATCATGGATTTGTTCGTTGTGTTCTAATGATTAGTGTATTTGATGATTTGATGGATCTTCTGTGTCTTAGTTTTCTCCCCTCTGATCATCCTAATGACAGTGAATCTTCTACATTATATAATAAAATTTACTTCTATTATTACATTGTTCTTGAAGTGAAAACAAGCCCTAGCTTTGCTGAAGCTGCTATGGGGAGAATTGCCCAGGGAACAAAGGTTCTGGCAGAAGGTGGATATGAGAAGATTTTCCTGAACACGTTTGAGACAGGTCCAGAGGAACGGCTTCAAAATTGTTTTGCATGTTATTTGTCCACATCAGCTGGTCCAGTGATGGGGGTTTTGTATGTATCCACTGCAAAGATTGCATATTCTAGTGACAATCCTATTTCCTATAGAAATAACAACCAAACAGAATGGAGCTATTATAAGGTACTTACTCTAATTAGAAATTGTTTACTGAATTGCTAGTGGAAAATAGCCTTAGCATTATTATATTCACAAATTGCAATCACTAATAAACTGAGAAATTGACAGCTCCTAAATAGGTTATATTCTCCAAATAGGAAATGCTTTCCAACACTTCCCCTCATGTTGGAGCATACAAATAATATTCACCAAGCTTGTTACTATGGACCTGAAATTCAATGACCCATAAGAGACCTTGTTAGGGTATCTCAAGCTGATAATTAGAATTAACAAACTCAATGGTAGTTTCCTTGGAGAGGACTTTTTCTCTATAAACGATTCTCTTTGCTTGGTTTTCTCATTAAGTATTGTGTTTGATGCAATGTAAAGAGCACCTTGATTATTACTACATGTTCATCTTATCGGCACATCCAAACTTCAGCTCCCAAATTTGTTTTGCCCATAAAAGTTTACGAGTAACCATTCCCCTAGCCTGATAGTTATCGTCTGCATTGGACTCTGCAACCACATTTTGTTTCCAAGATACAAGATCACCATCAATAAACCTTGTATCCTAAGTAGATTGCTTATCCACACGTGAACCATACAAGTCTTTGATTTGGTAATGAATAAACAAATGCTCCTTCAATGAGATCCTTACTTAATTATATCATCCAAACAAAAATACCAGATAAATGATCATATTCCCCTTGAGTCATATCAAATTCTTGCTCAACAATACTAGATTTTCTTAACCTTGCTCAAGGAGATTTTAAACCATAAAGAGAGTTTCAATTCAACTTAACTAAGATTGACTTCACCCTCTTAAGAATTCAAGTATAAGTTTTAGTCTTACGTTGAGTAGAAATGAGAAAGTTGAACAACATATAAAGAAGAAGACTCATAAACCAATTGTCTAGTTGAGCAATATATAAGGAAGAACCCTATGAACCCATTGCTTTAAGGTTTTCGGTTGAAGGTCCTTGTGCCCATCAGCCTTCATAAACATTTTGATCACATGTTTTGAGTTTAGGTCCATGCTACTAGGCATTGGGCACAACTCGTCAAAGATGAGTTGTGTCATAATGTTGGGCTTGTGACCATGGTAGTTGAATCATGATGCAAATTATGTATCGGTGAGCTTATATTTCAAGTCGTGAATCTTTCATCCCGTGAATCTTAAGATTCACAAACATTTTAAAAATGTAACATATACTTAAATATAAGACAGAGAAATATGGAAAGATACAATTAGTAGCGACACAATCGAAAAGAGTGGTTGTATCTATGTGTATTTAGTGTACTGCAACAATATGTGTTGATGAGGACTAGAAGGGAACATTTAGGGGACCATCAACATGGGTGACAAATGTAGGTGGAGAAGAGAGATTGTGGCTGAGCCTAAAAGTGAGGAAAAGGAAAAATAAAGTCATTAGAGCTTGGTAGAGGTAGACTTTGCTTTCATAAAAGATCCTTTTGTTGCTGCTAAAGGAAACCATTCATGGCAATCAAAGTAAGGAATAACACAAACTGGTTGGAGGGAAAAACACAAAACGGTATGCATCTCTTCCTTCTCAGTTTACGCAAAAAAGGAAAGCAAATTAGGGTTTTTTTCAAACTAGGTAATGCGACTTGACCAGTTTCGTTTGGAGCGAGATCTGAATTTGGTTTCACCCACAATTTAGGCTATGATTCTTGATAGAATCGCTATTCATGCAATTTCAAGAGCAATACGATACAACATCGATTAGGGAGCACAAGTGAGTTTTCCAATGATTCATATTGTGTAATACAAATAATCTACCTTGAGATACTTACTACCATGCTTGAAACCCAGGTTGGGCTTGCTCATGCTCTTCCTGATACTGTCTACCCCTGTACCATATACCAAAGTCTTCTAGTGAATGGGGTCATACGGGAACACCTGACATCTTGCTTGTACCCTCCCATGTCAGATTGGCATGGATCTTTGATGAGGGGACGACATCCATCTCTCCCATAAGGTGAGCCCCAAACCAACTAGGATGCTCCACTCCTGCCCTAAAGGTGAGGCAGCCTGTGTACGACCTTATGTACACCCTAAGGATTTGGGTTCTCAGTACTTCCTGGAACCCTGACATGATATTCGGGTTCATGACATTCCTCTTGCCAATCTATGTTATCATGTCCATCATTGCAGTGGTTGGGGACATGTATGGAGTAGGGCAAATCTTGAAGACCTTGGCAGCGTTTAGCGAGCTTGTTGCATCCAGGCCCCTAAGGTTAGAAAGAAAGCTTGCCACCTTTGAGACCCATGGCGCTTCTGTCTCGTCTGCCTCCTTGATCATCTCTCGAAACTCCTTGGCATATAGTGGCTCGGCCAATTTGGCTAGGTTGGCCGTGTATGCTCTCTGGTACCCCTTGTACACTAGAACATTGTCCTCTTAGGCAACGTGCCTACTTGACTTGATGATATGGCCTAGGTTGATTTCTAACTGGTCATGTCCACCCATGCTTGCACGCAAACCACAACCATGGCTAATGTCGTAGACATGACCAATTGGTGTAGCCTCTCCATGTCGCACTTCCTTAGCACGTACTTATGAGATTATCTCCAACATAATCACCTCGATCCTCCACCTTCTCACAAACAAGGAGAGCAGTGCAATGAGGATCATGGTCATCTCCTTGCCATTGAACCCCTTTAAAGTTTGAGCAAAGATATACAATGAGTGAAAGATTAACTCGATATGATAGTTTGCATGCATTGAAATTGAGAAGGTGATTTTATGTATTTAAGTTTATAGTGTGATGAAGGATCATTATGAGCCAAATATAGATATTTAATTTTAAACATAAAATAAATGATTTTTTAATAAAATTTATTAAGTCTTACTGAAGTTTCTGATTCATGATTGATCTAGACTAGAGTACAGATTTTCAAGCTCCAAGTCGGTTTAGCTTAGTTCTAATTGTATTTCCTCAATATGTATTATTTTAAATTACATACACAAGTTTATCTAGATCGCAAGCCTTGAAGTTGAGTTAATGACTTTGGGAGAACCGCACAACAAAAACTAACAGTTGTAGTTGGAGAGCTCAAAGCTTTAAATTCCACATTTGAATGACGTTGACATACATCCAATGTGGAACAAGTTCCATTCCTTGCAATTTGATCCTAACGTCCCATCACGTCCCAAGCCTCAGCCGTGTGGCTGTGCACTATAGCCCTTTGACTAGTAATGAGCAAACATTACAATGCTGACAGACCACCCATGCTGCTTGTTGTTTGCAACTGAGACATGGTGGAAAGGCTGTAATACCAATTGAAAAACCCTTTGGAGAACAACACCATAAAACCTAGCTATTGTAGTTGGAGAGTTCAAAGCCTTATAAATCCCACACTGCCATCCCATAACTAATATGGTACTCAAGTCCCATACTTTGCAACCGGATCCTAACACCGGGTATTACTATATTTGATTTCGTTTTGAATCAAGCTACCAAAGCTGTTAATAGCTTTCTGAAGTTAAAAGGATGAATGGGGTGGATGCATCATGCAGACAACGTGTGTAGTGTGTTAACTAGATAGATATCGCAATAACTTTTAGTACCTTGCTTGGAGACTTGAAAGCTTTATACATATGTAATCTGCAAAAAATATAAACATAGTACTTGGTTGATGAATTTGTGACTAAAATTTGCTTACAACTCTGGGGTAGGTTGTTTGGTGCATTTTGTAAAGGGATTGCATCCCCTTTCAAGTAGTTAGGGATTGGATATGCTCTAGAAAGGGATTGTTTATTTTGACTACAATTTAGGATGGTTCATCTCTGTTGTCTAACTGACGTATACGCCTACAAGCTGCTAGTGTGGGTACTAATATTTTATGTCATCATCGTTAAGTGATCATTAGTCAGCATAAGATATTAGATCTAGGATCGAGGTTGAATACCGGTACAGTCAGATTATTTCTGAGATTTTTTATTTGTGGTCAAGTAAAAGTACCCCCATCAACCCTACATTCTTAAAAATACTAGCTTCTTCCAAAGTGAGTCGCTCTCCTGATTAAGCATGGAGTCGTCTATTGGTCCATTCTAGTGTTCTCATCCTCCTTACCTGAATTGCTATCAATCACCTCAATTTGTATCAGCTATATGTTTGTGTGTGTGAACTACTTTTATTTTTGTTAGATCTTTAATTGAGAGGACAGCAATGTTCTACAGAAAGCATGTGGCCAGCTCCATTGTGGGACTTGAATTAAACTTAATAATTATCTTTTGCTTAAAGTACGAAAGGAATTTTTTTTCTGCAATGTTCTACAGAAAGCATGTCAGCTTTAGTTTTGCTTTTATGGAATTCAATATTCCAATTTGCTTAAACCATTCTCTTTTCTGCAATTTCTTGTCTGCAAAATAGTTGCTTTAACGCCATTCTTTTCTTTGTGAATCTTTCAAATCGTACTTTGCATTTCCACTTCTAAGGTTTTTTTTTTCCTTGTCCTTGTGATGTTCTCTTCCCGTATTTAATCAAGTTGTTTGATTTTAAATAATATTGTATCCAAGTGTTATTTTTGTCCTTGATATGGCAAATTATGCTGCGTGTAGGTGATCATCCCATTACATGAGCTAAAAGCAGTGCATCCTTCATCAAACACAACCAATCCCGCTGAAAAGTACGTCCAGGTGATTTCAGTTGACAACCATGAATTTTGGTTTATGGGCTTCTTGAACTATGACGGTGCTCTGGAGTGCCTGCAAGAAGCTATTGAAGCTGGCAGACATATACAGTCAGAAGCATAGTCTGTCCAATGGATCTAAAGAAAAAGAAACATAGTCTGTTCATACGTTAGTTTCAAACCCCCAATATTTTTTCCCTTCCACAAAAGGTTTGTTGTAGATGTGATCGTCATGGTCTTGGAACTGTTATTAAATATTCAGCCAACTTTTGGCTATTTTGTGGATATGAATTTACCGTAGGGGTTCCATTAGAATAGTTCAAAAAATTTATATGGTGACTTTCTGTATCTCGTTACCATACTTTCAGATCAGGCCGTACTCTGCATATTATCTTGAACAGATAAACTTTTACATACTGCATCGATCTTTTTCTCCTTACGGACTGGTTTTTTTAATTATGGAAATCTCATCATGAAGATTGATTTTCCCTGGCGTCTTACTATAATACCAATTGTTCCTCTGAAAATATTGTTTTTTTTTTTTTTTTGTGAAAATTTCGAGAACGTGGAATTTGGTATTCTTATATTTGGCCATGCGGAAATACTTTGGGGATCCTTAACCTTTTCCCAAAACTATTTTTGGTCTTTGGAAATACAAATGTATGAACATTTATCAACTGCAAGAGCATAATTTTACACAAGTACATCTTCCCCGTTTTACGTAGTTCAACAAAAATTTACGAATTTAATGGGTTCAAAACTTCCTGTTTTAGAACTAAATTGATTGATCAAGAAGCAAAACATTAAATTATAAAGATTAATAATGGATTTTAATGGTAAATGCATTTTTATACATGCTTAGACACGGAGAGCAAAAATACTAAATTCACATGTTTTTGCAAAAGTTTGAGGATCAAATTTATTAAAATAAAAGTAAAGGAATATATATATGACTGAGGTTTAGGAATTTAATAACTCATTTTCCCTAATATATAACTAACAATAATCAATTAATAGAGTTTAGCTATCTTCTTTAGGTCACTAATGGAGTGTGTATTTTTATAACAAGTTTTTTTCCCCCGTTAAGCAGAGTTAATAACGTGAATTAAGTGATATCATTGTTATAAAATGTTTTTATGAAAGTCCACTTTCACTGAAATTTCGTTAAATATGATTAAGATGTTTTTAAATTAATTTCAACTATATATACACAAACTCAGAATTTCTTTTGCTACGACTGGATCGAACCGAAAATCCGATTGAAAAACTAATCCACTGCTGTATTATCCGGTCTGATTAAATTACAGAATTGGCCTTGAGAAAAATGAGTAAAAAGGTTTTAAAAAACCAGTAAAAAAGGCAGTAAAATTAGAAAAAATTTATTTCACAAACAGTCAATAAAACATACTTACAATAATGTTATTTTGATTATCTTCCCAAAATAAAAAATAAATTAAAATTGACAATGTAGAAAATATTTTCAATTAATGTTATACATGTATTGTGAAACTATGTAATTAAGGTTTGAATCTCCACGTAAAAAATGTACCTTATTTAGTGTTTGACCCTAACTTGAATAGGATTTTCTTTAAAGCAAGATGCATATGGAAAAAAAAAAAAAATCATATATTACAGGTTCTCATTACTAGGAGAAAAAGGTATTTAACTACTAGAAAAAAAAATAAGAAAAGGAGAAAGCAGGCCTTGCAAGTGCTTTCTCCCTTCACAAGCCCAATTT
>Ga0209489_104945_pt1 | contig 23869 bp, 13 predicted proteins | sample SiratrowhiteBW_FD_187527 | JGI IMG/M metagenome (GOLD analysis project Ga0209489, IMG submission 187527) | Root nodule microbial communities of legume samples collected from California, USA - Siratro white BW (SPAdes) (version 2) | ecosystem: Host-associated > Plants > Roots > Nodule | place...
TTTTTTTCTTTTTTAAAACTACTTATGTTCTTTTTTTTTCTTTTATAAAAATAACCATTGTTGTAATTTTATAAAAATTCTCAAAGTACTTCCGCTTTTTTCTTTTCTTTTATAAACATTTCCAAACTTATTTAAATTTTTTTCTTCTTAAAACTACTTCTGGTCTGATTTTTTTTCTTTTATAAAAATAACCATTGTTGTAATTGTTTTTAAAAAAATAGTAAACATGAATGATATAACGACAACCTATTTTTTTAAAAGTAAACTGTGTATAGATTACCTTAAAGTACATAAACAATTGATTATATATTTATTTATAATTAATTGTTGTCATAAATAAATACTAAACAAAAATATGTCATTTCATTATAGAGAAACCCAAAATATTAAATATTTTTTAAAATAAATTTTTTGAAATGGAATGTTAAAATAAAAATTTTATTTTACATTGAAATGGAAATTATTGGTTGCATTGACAAATTATTCTCTATGAGGACAATAATTACTTTAGTCGTTTTTTAAAAAAATTTAACCTTTTTTTAATTCAAATAATTTAAATTTTCACTATATAAAAATTATTTTTTTATTTAATTACCTTACATAAATTTTCTTCACAGTAGGTAACTTTTATTCGTTGTTCTTCTGTTCAAATTATCAAATTATCTATGTAAGTTTGGGAATGTTTATAAAAGAAAAGAAAAAAGCGAAAGTACTTTGAGAATCTTTATAAAATTACAACAAGTTTTAAAAAGGACAAAAATTAAAATAAGTTTCAAAATTTTTATAAAAGAAAAAAAGAGTCCAAGTAAGTAATTTTAAGAAGGAAAAAAAATGTAAATAAATTTTAAAAACTAATCAATTCAAATAATTTAAATTTTCTCTATATATAAACCATTCAAATTAAAACGGGTAACTTTTCTTCATATTCTTCTATTCAAATTAATTTTACATTTATTTTAATTACTTAAATGATAATTAATTAACTTCAATGACTACATTTTCATTTTTATCAAAAATTCTAAAACGGTTTTATCACTATGCATTAATTCTAATTTATTTAATTTTATATGCACAACCCAATGCAATATTGAGAAATAGGAAAGGAAAGGTCGGAGAATTAATCACCCTAAACTCTTGCAGTAGCCTACCGATTTCAATTAATCAATTAATTAGTTAATTAAAATCGTACATTTATTCCACAATTTCATTCCTTTAACTAAATTGTGTTATCTTCTCACTATTTCATATATCTTAATTAAATCGTGCAATAATAGAACGATTTATTCACAATGATATCATGTAATCTCTGCACAATTTACCCATATCCGGAAATAAAATAAAAAATACACCATTTTGGGAATTTAAAAAAAAAATTACACTAGTTTGGGAAATTTGCCAAAGTATACCAAGTAAACTCTCAGGAAAGAGAGGTGAGTCACAATTGGACTGCTTAAATACCAAGTCTTTCCTAGCCAGAGTTGTTCTCAGCCCACTCTCACAAATTTTCTTCAAAAAAAAATGAGATTGATTTTCCTTAAAAAATGTATTATATGAAAGAAAAATGAGATTGATATTTTTTAATTTTTAATAATTATTGGTAGTGAATGTGGTGTCCTAATTAGGGTTTGCCCTAATGAGGCTTAAGTTCTAGGCATGTAAATGTGCTCACAAAGGGTGACTTATCCTAATTTCCTATTAAAGGCCACTAGAGCTATGACTCCCTTTACCACACATCCATATCAATCAGTAATGACAATCTTTATTAACATGACAATAAAGGAAACAGACTCTAGCTGGAGTTTTCGCACACCTGGGTTAGGACGTACATCCGCCCAGTTTTGCTACACAAGTCCTCCATTTCTAAGCTTCACAGACCCGGGTATAGGGGCCCACTCATGATATGCAAAGGTGTGTGTGAAGGGAAAACCACACTTATTTCTATTCATTTGATTAAAGGTATCATCTTAAGACGGGCGTTGTTGGGTGCTAATACCTTCCTCTCACGTAATCGACTCTTGAATCGAATCTTGAATCTGGTTCGTAGACATTTTATTTTTGGTTTTTATATGATTTTTCATAATAAACTATAGTGGCGACTCCAATCTCTATTTAAATATTTTTTAAAATAAAGTTTTTTATCGCCCTGTCATGATTCCGGTTACGACAGGGGGCTTGTGACCTGTCCTAGGCTCGATGGGATGTTGTTAGTAGAAAAGGAGTGTTAAAAAAGATCTACATATCCATGAAAATGGGCCACAAATAATGCAGGCCTACTATGTATATACTTACTTTTAGCGGGCTCAACGATTCTGTGAGAGATAATAATATGTTAAGATGTTCATAATCGAAGAGGGAATCAAATATTTCAAGTAACTAATATTCAAATGTTGATTTAAATCATTGAACGAATATCTGTTAGAAGAAGTAGGTAAAATATTGGAATGTTGTTGCACAATCTAGATACAATTTTGGTATCAAAGTCAGTTATTTTCTAAGAAAAGTAAATGAATAAATAGAACAAGCCTATCATGAGAGGGGAGACTGAAAAGTTCTATAAGAGCATCATAAACCTCTGTGACTAGAACACTAAACAATAAATATACAAATTCTCTACAAATTATATGACTAAAATTATTTTTATAAGGTTCACATTCAAATGATTGGATATGTAATAAAAACACTTTTCGCTTTAAGACATAACTTCACAAGAGGAGTAGATTTACTAGTGATATGTCTCTCTTTCTATATCTTTTATAAGATGACTTTTGCTATTAGAAGCTAAAGAATGAAAAAACTACATAATCTTATACGAGTGTATATATAATCGTTCATTCAATAATCTTTCATATGTATAATGGAACTTCTATTTATAGACTTCAAAATGTCAAAGCTCTTCTTAGAGAAATGTGGATTTATGTTGATACTTCACTATAAAGTGCATCCAAAGATATGTTATTCGCGGTGTTAGTGTTGGGCACGACAGTTGCAATAGGTGTGGGAGAGAGAGTTGGGCGATTAGAGGTTGTACCAATGGTTATGAGTGTTCATGAGAACCAGTCTCTGCTTTTGCTAGAGATTTGTCGTGGGCTTTGCATTAGCTTTCACTTTCAATAAACAAGCCCCATACAACGTCTGATAGGCTTATTTGCAAAATATTTCTGAAGTATTTTTAATAGCTCTATTCAAACCCCTCTTTTCAGAACTAATCTTTTATTTTATAATTTTGGTTTACATATCATCAACTTGAACACTAGTCACATTAGGATTATTGATAAGATGAAACTATAACAAAATGAAACAGATTGTGCTACTAGTATCCAATGTTCTCATTTTTATGATCTAAATATTGTTCTTGTATGCTTCAAGTTAATGAGTGTGTAGAAACTGTGTTTAGTATAACATCAAAGAGGCCTGAACACATAAGTGTGAAGATCATGGCATATCTGTGAATATAATGTAGAACTAAATCTTATTACTTGTGGGGACGTGGAAAGAACAATGAATGGTTATTTAAAACAGGGGGACATTGTCGTATGTCTCTTAGTATTAGCAATAGCAATTGAGTTTTAGGTAATAGTTTCCAATTTATTATATATGCAATTCATAAGTTTATTTCTAAGTGAACTTTGTTTTCAATCATCATTTGATTTTGATTCATTTTCTTGCATAGTGTACTGTAAATATAAACTAATATCAATTGGTGTATTTATTTTAAAACAAATTTATCTTGTAAGACGCATATCATTACTTTAAAAGCTGATACTTAATAGAGTTTCTCGTTTTATTAACCACCGTCCACCATTAATATGCCCATATCTAATAAAAATAGTCTTTAAGCTTTGTTGGCATGATGAAGCGTCTCCTCAAACTCCTTAACCTTGTTGCTAGATAGGATACTCCTGAAAGCTCTCATTATATCTTGGACTCTCTTCTCCACATTTTGAATAAAAATCAAATTAAATGTTTTTAAAGTTTTTTTTTTCTAGGTCAGAGCGTTAGTTTCTTATTTGAGTTTCTCTAAATGAACTTTCCTTTTCTTATATTTTTGGAGTGTTCAAGAAGAGTTTCACGCGATCTCTAAAACGATGTCAACCATTACCCGATCTTACCTTTATTCAATTAACTTTTTTCTTATTCATTATTAGCCACTATCTATTTCGCTCCATTCATATTTGTGTTCTTGTTAAGCTTCTGTCCCTTGCCTTTTACCACCACCACCACACTGTTGCTCTTGGTATTCTAGCTTTTCCTACCTAAACCTTATCCAAAATTCACCAAAACCTATATCCCTTACTATTTCGCAACAAAACACCTGTAGTTGGTTATCTAAAAAGATTAAGAAAGATAACCAAGAACTATCACTTTCTACCTCGGTAACTTCTTGATGGAAACCCTTTTTGGAGGAAGAAGAATACTCCAATCAAACTTTAAACTTTTCCTCAAGTTTCTAAAGAGAAACTCAAGAAGAGTGTTCACTTCCAAACAAGGTTCTTTAGTGGTAAACTTAGGAGAAGATTACTCCCAAATTAAGCAACTTTAAAGGAATAAGGAGACAAGCAAAATGCATAATCAAATTCTCATTTTAATTTTAAAGTGAGTACAAGAGTAAGGGGAAGACTTTTATTTATATGCTTAGGAGCTCCTAACACTTATTAGTATAAGAGATGTGAGATTAAAATATTTAGAGTACATACATATGTCCTAAGTCCCATATTACTCAAATCCTGAATTTTTCAAGTGTTTAAAGCTCCTGAACTCCCTTAATATGTACATAGTCATGTAAGCTTAACCCACCTAACCCACCTAAGCCCAAAGCCTAACCCACCTAAGCTTATATTTATTTTTTTATTCAAATGAAAAACTACTTACCAAGAAACCATAAAAGACTAACCCAAATCCCTAAAAAAAAAAAAAAAAAAAAAAAAAAAAAAAAAAAAAAAGACTCTATAACAACCTAGGTACCCCTTCATCCCTAAGGTCACCCAAGACCGAACAACATAAAAAAGAAAAAAAAAACAAGCCAAAAACCCTAGTGTTGGAAGCTTAGTTTATTTTGACAATCTTATTACATCTTGAAGCTTGAGTGAACTTTCCTTAACAATCTTATGAACCTTCCTTAGTTCCCAAAGATTAAATTGAGAAAAATTAGATAAAGTAAAGAATGATATTAGAACAAAACACCTTAAATATACTAATAATAATTATAAGAATGATTTACCATTTAAGAAAGCTCTTCAAATTAAGAACGTAAAGCTAAGAGCATTATACTCTGACGACATTAAAATTCTCACAAAACTTTCTAATTTCATACCATTCAAGTGTAAAGAATATATGAAAGATGATCCTTTATAAATAATTGAAGAAAAGGTTATCTAAAATAATATTTAAAGAACAAAACCAACCAAAGAAAAGGTTATCTAAAATAATATTTAAAGAACCAAACCAACCAAGGTCCACATACCTAGCCTTGGCTAAAAACTACATGCACACTAAAAACCCTAAACATATATAACCAAACACATCTAACTACTTTATTCTTACTATTAAACATCCTTGAAACTTCTAGAATATCTTAGAATATTTCTTCACGTTTTCTAAAAAATTTCAAATCATGCTTCCTAATGTATTTTTGAAGTTCCTTTACTCATTTTCTAGTCATAATTTTTCTATAACTCTTTATTTCTTCTTTGTCTTTGTATGAATTTATTAAAATGTTCCTCCTCTTTCTTAGATCTTATCTTCTTTATGGATTACATTTTTTTTCTATTTATAGTCTCATCACGTAATCACAATCAAATAATCGTTAAGATAAAAGAAATCATTGTTACCATTGATCGAAAAAATAATATTACGTTGGTGACGCTTTGGTCTTAGATGAAAATTTTTTAGTTAAAATCGATATGATAATATCCTAATTAACACCAAATTCAAAAAAGAATATAAAAATAAAAAAATTAAGAAAGTAAAATTTGAAATTCTCTTAAAATATAAGTGATTCAGTCACTTTCATAAATTCCTAAAATTTATTTTAAAACTCTATTTAAACAACATATTTTATCATAAAATATTTCAATGTTTTTATAAAAATAAATTATGCTCTAAATATTTTTCATCCAAACACAATATCAAACTATCACATCCTTAGACTAATTTTCTTAAGTTTGTTGTCTTACACTCCCATTCCCTTAATAATAATCATCATTATCATCTTCATCTGAAGAATCATCATCATCATCATTTTCTGAAGAAGGGGTCACAGATCTATACTTTCGTTTTCCAATATATGGCTTCCGGCATTCTGCCACAGTCTTGAGCAGTTCTGCTTGCAACAATGGATAATTTTGACTAAGATACTTGAAACCCTCAGATTGCATGACAGCTGCAAGAGACATAATGAAACAAACCATATGAGCATCAATTGTTATAGATCTGAAGTTTTGTCAAAACTACCAATAATGCAGACAAAAAATGATTAGAATATGGCACAACCTTAAAAGTAGCTGATTATGAACTGTAATGTACGTAGGAAAACTCATCTTTAAGGTTTTGAACAGTAAATGTCAGACACGTGAACTTCTATTCAGTTGCATGATTACGATCAGCAAGAAGTAAAATATTGACAACAGAATCTATAGATATATCTTTGCAAAATATAGATTCACAGATCAGCTTAAGTCTTGATAAATCAAACTTTTCTGCAGCTGCTAACAACTTTGCATGAAATGTTTCACATAGAGAAGAAAAGAGAGATGAACGTGACATATAAAGCTCTTCATCTTCCAATACAGAATCTCTATAAATAAAATGAAGCAGAGCCTGTTCAACAATATGTCACAAGAAACATTAGATAATTAACCAAACAAATGATACTGTATGTATGTTAACAATTTTGGAGCCTTCTATGAAAATTAAGATAAAAATTGTGGTAATAGAGATTAATATTTTTTTTATTTCATGTTTTAATGTTTTAAGCTGGAAAATTATTTAAGAATTAAACAATTCTAAGTAATATTTTACTCTAGAAAGACATAGTTAACTCATCCCATATATTTTGACAAACTTCTTCCAACTATAGAAACAAAGTATTGTCAATAATATTTTATAAACAATGTATGTATGTGGAAAACAATATAATCTTTGTATATTTACTATATTTTTAAAGGTGTGCTAATTTTAATTGAGTAGAAATGAATAATTGAATAAAAAAAACATCTAAAAGTGAAAAATATGAGTCTATATATGTTTAAAATCTATATTTTCTTCTAACAAGTTTTATCAATAGATTGTTAAAATACTAGACCTTGTAAGTAGGTGAAACCTTAATTAAATAATTATTTTTATTATCTAATTAACTGGAGGTTAGGACACATTTGAAAGTAACCAAACAGTAAAAAAGAAATAATAATAATAATAATTGCAAAAAGATAAAGAGAAATATGATAATTTTTAACCGATTGGTACCTTGAAAACCTTAGGTTCAATGTCATGAACAACAATGTCACCATCTTCATCATTCTCCACCCCATTAACAACCTCAGCTAGAAACACTTTTGCACGAGCAGCCAAGACAAGCTTATGAGCATGAAACTTTTCTCCACCTACTGAGAAAGTAATATCAGAAAATGCCCCAGTATCTAACAGCACCCCGAAATGTGCTCCCATATCAGACTCAGGAACTTCAATTGTCTTTAACTTTGGAGGCTCACTGCACACTGTCACCAGAACACCCATAGTGCACTTAATCTTCAAGCAGTCATCCTTCAGAAAACCCGAATCCTCAAGATCTATTCTATTGTAAAACCGGTTGTAACCCCTAACACAAAAACCAAAACCACTGCATCATTCATCAATCATAATGGCCACCACATAAAACACCATCACATCAAAATCACATGCAAAAAGGCCTCATAACATGTTAATATTTTATCTCAAAATATATCTCAAATTCTAACTTTTATCCCTCTACAATTTAACATATAGTTAGTTGCTGCCTTATGCTAAATTACATGCTTTTGGCTTACAACATTGACCAGAGATTAATCAAGGGAAAACACATTCTAATATCTTTTTTACTGTTTGGTTGTTCTGTGTATATCAGCACTCTCCTGAAAATATCTAAATGCTTCTTTGTTTTTTTGAATAAACATTTACTAGAACACCCTTTTACGTAATTATCACTTCTTTATTTCCTGTTTCCTTTTTCTGTGAAAATGAGTCCATAAAATACTTGCCCTAATGAAAAGAAAATAGCACTACAGTTTTTCATCATCTGAAGCTACAAAACCTATCACGTTTGGTAAAACTTGTTATGAAAACCTAATCAATTTTTGAAGGAGAAATGAAGAATGAAACACAAGGAAGAGAGAAACAAACAAACCACATGTTGCCACATCTCTTGAAAATGCAGGGACCGTTTTTGAAGGAGTGATCGTAATGGCTACCAGCATTTTGCTTACGGTTTCCTCTCTGATCGAGCAAGTTGAGTTCATAGAAGGTGCTAACATCATTGACCATGGACAAGAGTCTGATGAAGACAGAGACATGAGAACAGTTATCCTTCCAGTATTTGCCATCTGGGTAGAAGCGCAAGACCCAATCGTACCCTCCAATGTTGAACCTCTTGCTTGCAATGTATTTCCCAATACCCATTCCCTTTGTCAAAGAGTAACCCTTTATCTCAAACGTGTGAGACCCGAACACTGTCTCCTTCACCGATTCAGAACTGCTGCGAGGCCTCACACTTTTCCTTCTTCCTTCTGTCAGCCTGCAAATCACCATGTTGGAGAATGAATCACTCTGCAGGAAAATGTTCTTGCTTTGTGTTCTTGCTTCTCCTCTTGTTCTTCTCCACTTCAAATAAACATTAGACTGAAAACGTTAAAAGTAAGAGGTAATTAATGATTTGAAGAAAAAATTGATTGTTTGAATAAAGAGTTAAAAAGAAGTTTAATGCTTTGATTATTTTCTAGTACTTTAATAATTTGATGCTGTGTTGATTATGGAAGTTTGTGTGCATGGGACACGTTTTGTAATTATTTTCAATAATAATACTTCTTGAACAGCTTATTATTTATTGATTTAATACTTTTTCACATCTTGTCCTTATTTGCATGACTAATCTAGCCATTACATATGTTCACATGTTTTGTCCTAAATATAAATTGAATTCTTTTACAAAAATAATAGTTACAATAAAGAAAATATGATATTATGATTCGATATTAAAAAATATATTTTCTTTTTATAATATTAAATATAGAAAATATATAAATTTTTAAAATAGCGTACTAAATAAATAGAATATTCACTATATGGTTGGGTTTAATATTTTATTAAAAATACTTTTTAACTAAATATGAAAATTATATGCAGTTTGGTTTAAGTATATAAAAAAAATTAAACCAAAGTAAACTAGTTTTTGTAATTTGATTTGGACGAATTTTACAGGTTTATTGTATAATTAATTATTAACATATTTGGTCTTATATTCGAGTTAACTATCTAATGTTGTATCAAGATAAATAATTAATTATCTACTTTAGTAATAAGATTAATCTTTTCAACATTGTGTGTAATATTAAATAATTTGTTTATACATATTTATCTAGAATAAAATATAAAGGTATAAAAGGTATTTAGAGTTACAAAAATGATTATGTTACATTTATACATTGTCTACATGTATATATATTAGATAACCTTAAGATGTATTTCTCCTAAGCCTAACAAACCCCTACTTACGATATTGCTATTTAATTATCATTTTTAAATATGATAATAATTATTCTTATCATTTATATTTGTGATGTAAAAATGAAAGTAATAAAATAATTTTTTAAAATTTTATATATTTTATTAAAATAAAAAATATTTTTATTTTTTTCCAAAAGAAACTTATATCATATTTAAAATAAATGGAGAAAATATTTTTTTACTCCTTCTTGTAAGACAAAGTTAGTTTAGAAGAAATTTTATATTCTTTTTATATGATATTTTATAATTTCTAAGAAATGTTAAATTTTGTATTTTTAGTATAAGGAATGAAATTTTAGTATAGACAAATTTAAATGGATAAATATAAAAAGTCTATATATGTTTATTCTTTAGACCATTAAAAGTTTCACCTGACTAAAATTTTATTTTCAGTTAAGGTAATTCAATCAAACTTTTATCTGGATAGATAGTTCATTCATTGTTAAGGATTAAAATTTCCTTTCTTTATCTCTTAGAGTTGTCTAAGAAGATATTGTATTAGAAGTAAACTTTAAGCCTAATTCAATCTTATAAAACTAGCTTATAAGATGAAGTTTGCACTCACTTATAAACTATTAAAAGACCTTATTTATAGTCGATGTGGGATTTTCGACATATTATCCATGTATGTTTGATGTATTGGACTACTAAAAGTCTTATGAGAAATTTCTCTAACTCACAATCACATGAAACAATCACATTTGCACCATGGTCTTTAAAAGGCTTGAGCTAGGGGTTTTTGACATAGTGAACATCTTGAAAAGGAAACCAAATCTAGTACGCGAAGAAGAATTATTTAATGTTATTACTTTCTACATTGGTGGAGATAATTGTCATGCACATAAGATTGTGTTTTGTTTCTTAGTCAGTTATGATTGAAACACAACTTTTCAATGCGACATAAGGTTTTGAACATGGTTCTTACTAATATGGAGCCTAAGGTTTTGAACATATCTCAGTTATTCTTTTTCCATTGTATCAATATATATGGATGACGAATTAATTATGATGTTCTATCTAATGTTTTTATTTAGTTGTATTGTTTAAAAAGACTTTGCTTCTTTTATTAATTGACACACTTATACTAGATAAAGAACTTTCATTATTCTTGTTTTTTGTATATGAATATATGGTAAGACTAAAATTTATGTGTAAATCTATTATATTGTTTTTGTTAACTATATTTCAGCTCATGTTGATTCTTATTGTGCTACGAAATTGAAGACTTATTTTGTACTGAAAACGTTGATTGTTTGTTGATAACAATCAGTAAGACCCAAAATATAGAAAACAAAATTTATAGATGTTTTCACAATATAAAATTTGCACATCAATATTATACTTTTTTCTTATCATAATAACTTTGTTGAGAATGACTCACACAGTGAAACATATTTCAAGAAAATATCATATTAGCTTTCAAATAACAGTATCAGTCAAAATATGACATTATTAATATTGACTTGATTGATGTTAATATGATACAAAAGATTATTTTTTTGAAAAAATTAAAAAAATATAATACTATTTATAATTTAAATTATCTAAAATGTATATGTTAGTTAAGTTGAAACTAACTACAAGACTAGAGTTGTCGAGTCAACCAACGTTAAAACGGATACTAACTTTTTAATAAACAAAAGTATTTGTATTAGTGTCAGATTAGATCAACTTAGCTAATGATAATAGAGTCCACTTAATGTTGATACTATAATAATGTCAAATTAACATCAACTTAGCTAATGGTAATATAGTTCACTTAATGTTAGACACAACTAGCGTCAGCTTAGTTGAATCTAAGACAAAACCAATTATTTTTAACTATTTTTAATAAGTAAATATATTCGTGTTAGTGTGAGATTAGTGTTGGCTTAATTGACACTAACTGAAGTATTAAAAGTAAATCAGGTTAGCATTGACCGAGTTGATGTTAGTTTATTTGTTTTTAGTTTTTATAATTATTTAAGTGAACATTTGTTAGACGAAAAAATTTAATTTAATTTATTATTTATTTAAGTTAGCATGGCTTAAGCTGATATTAATATAATATATCTTTAATATTTAAGTTAGCGTCGACTAGGCTGATACTAATTTAGATGCTATGAATATGTGTATGTTTGTGACAATGAATAGGAATAATTGATTATTTTAATCCAAAGGCCCAACTTAAAGATAACAAATGTCTTAAGTCTGAATTTTCCTTTCTCACTTTTTTTATATGAATCTCCTCACATTCTTCTTCTTCAATCAGACTCATCTCATTCATCCACCCCCAAATCCTTCATCTACACTCAAATTCTTCATTCACACTCAAGTCCTTAATCTACACCCATCTTCTTAATCCACACTCTTCTTCATCTACATCCATCTCTCGCAGTCTCCTTTTTCATCCCCACTCATCTCTATCATTTGCTACAATTGTTTTTTTTTTTTTGTATTATTTTTGTTGAAGATGGAGGTATTTACTACAAGAAAAAAACTATCTAGAGATCAATTTTTAGCTACCAAATAAAATGATTGATAATTATGATCACAATAATTACTAAATTAAGTTTTGATTGCTAAATAACTTCAAAATAAAAGTAATGATTGAATTTAATGACCAATTAAGTTAAGATAATTGGTATCAAACATTAGTTACCAAGATTTTAGCAACTTATACTATAAGATTCTAAATTGGTATCTAATTAAGTTAAAGACTAATTTATCTAATTAAGTTAGAGACTAATTTAGAATCTAATTGTATAAATGACTAAAACCTTGATAGCTAATGCTAGATACCAATTATCTTGACTTAATTGGTCACTAAATTCAATCATTACTTTTTATTTTGTAATTATTTAGCAAAAAACCTAATTTGGTAATTATTTTAATTATGATTACAACCATTTTATTTAGTAGTTAAAAATTGATTTCTAAATAGTTTTTTTCTTATAGTGTTTAAAAATTTAACATTTTTTTATATTATAAGAAAAATTGTCTTTAATACCTTTAGTACCCAACAAGAGGATAAGAAATTAAAAGGTAAACCTTCTCAAGTTCCTTTATTTTTTCAAATTCTATTTTATGTTTGGTACACACCAGCTATACTATATTAATCTAATAAATTATATTTCTATAAAGATTACAATCTAAGTGTGAAATAATAAAAATATCGTTATTATTAAGAAAAGATAATTATCAAAGAAGAAAAAGTTGACACACTAATCGAAATTATGATCCATTGGTTGCCTCCCTCACCCATTGTTAACAGGTTAGACATGCCATAACCCTCTTGATTTTGAATTGCCATTTTCTCTAAAAGGTGAAGGTAAATGGATCTGCACAAAATACATAGATATTGAAATGACTTATTTTCAATTAGCTTCTTACTTCAAAATAAATAACAACGAAAAGAGGAACAAATGATGAATGAAAAATTAAAGAGTTTGAGAAAAAATAAATAAATTTTGTTTGTGGATTTTTCTCGTGTTTATAACTGAGACACTTTAATAATTTATTAATTAAAACTGTTTTTCATCATCAGTTTTCATATATAATACATGTGAGGTAGTAAGCTAATTAGAAACTGTTTTCAATATCAGTTTTCATATATAATAAATGTGAGATAGAAAGTTAATTAGGAACTGTTTTTCAATATCAGTTTTCATATATAATAAATGTGAGATAGTAAGTTAATTAGAAACTGTTTTCAATAGTTTTCATACATAATAAATGTGAGATAGTAAGTTAATTAGAAACTGTTTTTCAATATCAGTTTTCATACATAATAAAATCAATGTAGGAGATTAAGTTATATATTTAAAGGGCACTAATTTTAATTTTTATTCTATTTATTTTTTATTTAAATATTTTTGTTCTCATGATTTTTATTTTATCATAGTTTCTAATTAGTTTACTGTTTTAAAAAAGGTAAAAATTTATAAAAATTAAATTTTACAAGAAAATATATATGTTACTTTTATTTTTAATATAAAATTATATATATTTATTGGTAATATAAATATTTCTTACACTATCATGTAATAAAAAAATTATTATATTTGATAAAAAATTGTCTTATAAAAAATTATAAATAGTCAAATTAGTACCATAAATATCAACCTAAATCATTTTTAATATAATAAAAAATAATATTGTAAGTACGAAAGCTTTAATTTTATTTGTTTTATTTGAATTTGGTTAATGATTGACGTAATTGAGCATGCATTTGGTATTTACCACTTGTGTTAGTTTAAAAAAAAAAATAAGATTAATATGCAATTAACATTTGAGAAGAGTTTCTTTATCCTTTGATTTTTGTTTTGTAAATTTGAAATGTTAGTGATTTCCTAATTTAATCAATTTTGATTGCATATTAGTGTTAACTATCTTTTAATAAACACATATGATAATTACTAAATATCAAACATATATTTTATTATTTCAATTCAATTACTTCAACCATTAATTGAGTTTAAACAAAACTATTTGTACTAAAATCATTTTTTATTGTATTAAAAACAAAATATGTTAATACTTGTTATAATGAACTAACTATTTTATTAAAAGAAAAACGCAAATTAGTTATCAAAAATAAACGACAACTAAATATTAAAATAAATAAAGTAAATATATATATATATATATATATATATATATATATATATATATATATATATAGTCAACGTAGAAAAGGATTAAATTTTTAATTAATTGAAAAAATAGTGTGGACTTGATCAATATGTAATGAATTTTGAGGATTATTTTTTTTTATTTTTTTAGGCATATCATCCGATGTATTTGTATTATTTTTATTATTTTTTTTAGATATATCGATGTCGATGCAGATGTATATATATATATTATGTGTAGCAATTATAATTATTTAAATATTAAATTGTTTAAGAAAAAAAAAATTTGTTAATGAAACGTGTTTAAACTAAATTAAAGAAAACTTATTGTTTTGAGTATTCTTTTTATATAATTAAATAAGAGCTTCTAATATTAAAATTATAAAAGAGAAAAATGTGAAACAATTAGAAAAGAAAGGGAAAATGATATAAAAGTAATTTAGTTTGACAAAATTTTTAATATAAAAATTTAAATAAATATGTTTTTATCATATTTCAAGCATAAAATATAAGTTAATAATTATGAGTTTGGAAATTTCGTATAAAAGATGATACATATTTTAGAGAAGGTAATTTCATATTTAGTGTTTAATGTGAAGTATTAGTTTTTAATTTAAAAAAATAAGGATCAAATTAAAGTTGTAATGTTTGAAAACAAACTTAAGAAATCAAAGACTGAAGTTAAAACTTTTGCTAATGTTGTTTAATATAAAGACTATAATTAAATAGAAATTGAAGCAGGCACATTCGTTATTACTTATGCTGGGTCAGAATTATAATTTTCATTTTAAATTTTGGTTTTCTTGGCACACTATGGTTTCGATAGGTACCAGTTAACTGAGATATAATCGTCTAAAAATTAGAGACAATATCATAATAAAGAGAGTTTGCGTATTTTATTTTTGTCAGCAAAAATAATTATATAGATATTTACGAAGGCATGAGACTTAACTAATTATTTTAATAATTCTGTATATATGGTTAAAAATAAATGTAAAAACTATATAAATAAAAGATAGGAGTTTTGACTTAGAATATTGTAATAAAGAATTTATTTTCACATTTTTTTACTTATATAATTATTTATAAATAAATAATATTATATTAAATTAAAATGAATACATAACATAGGTGGAAAAAAAGGTAAGCGTCAAGTTGACGCAAGCCACGAGCCATTGGATCGACGCTTATTTTGGCCAATTGTTAAAGAAATTCTTTAAAGAAATTTTTTAAATAAATTATTTTTTTCATTGTATCGGCCTAACCGACTCATATGAGTGAAAGAGAAAAGGTGCAGTGTTCAAATTTAGGTAATCTAGTTAATTTTTAAATATTTTATTGAAAGTAAACGTTGTCATGATCAACATTATAATATTATATTAATTTGTTATTTGGTTGTACTTTCGGATCTTTTGTGCAAATCTCTTTTTATCTTTTTTTCATTCTTTATAAATCTTCTCTCATTTTTTTTCCTTTTTCTCTTGCCGTCGTGTTTTCTTGAGTTCATTTAAGCTTTGATTTCTCTCATCGCAATTGACTATTATTTTATTTCTCATTTCATGTTTTGGTTTTCCTTTCAGTATCTTTGCTGTGGTTTATATTTTTTTTTCATATCTCATTTTATCATTTTTAATATGTCGCAATTGTAGATTCCCTACCTTGTCATGGTTTGGTTTGCCTCCATTCCTAAATATTGAACAGAGAGTGACTCTTTTCTGGTGTCGAAGATCTTTAAAAGTAAATAATTTTTATGATTTATGTATTTTGTAAACCTTAATTTTTTTTTCTTAGAATCTTAATTTTTTTTTATTGGTGTTGATATAGAGAAGAATGAAAGAAATTGTAATAACAACATAAATTTTCCGTTCAGTATCATTTGTGCATGTTAGTTGTTTGTTTTTGTTTAGTATTACTATGTTGCATGCACTTGCTTAATTTACTTTGGCTGTTCTGTAATCAGAAAGACAATCTTACACAATAGAAAAATTATCCAAATTATATGCTAAAAATAAAACGTTTCTCACTTAAAATAAAGAAAAGTGTAATATACGATAATCCTGAAATTTTAGAGAAAAAAAAATAAATATTTGAGAAAGAAGAGTACACCAATTTTTATCATGGAAATCTTCAATGAGAGAAACAAAAATCAAAGAACCTAGTTCAGAAAAATCTTCACTATAAATATCAAAAAGTATAATAAAGAACTTCTACAAAATAACCTCACAAATAAAAACTGGATTCTCACATGCAAATAGTAAAAACACTCAACAGGTGAATAAAACAAAACGTATTCATACAATGAGAGAAATAAAAATATGAAAAATAACAGATCCATGTCAATGGTGACAAAAGCAAGAGAAGGAAATTTTACCAAAAATAAAACACAAATGAGTACTCAAACAATTACCCAAAGTAAACAACAATTCTAAAATTGGCAAAGATGGCACAATTTTTTCTTCTCACTCTTGTGTTGAGAATAAATGACCTACTAATTTACATTAGATTATTCACTTAAAAACCCTATTAAACTACCACAATATTTTGTTTATTTTAAAATAAAATATTGTTGGGTCTAACTTGAGAAAAACCCATATAACAAATTCTTCCTAGACAAATGTCAACCTAGAAATAAACTGACAAGTTTCAAACTCTTCTTCTAATAGAATCTTTATCATCATATCTAAACCATTATCAATCTATATGAATATTCTCGAACTCCAATAATTTAGAATCTAAAATATCACAAATCTAATAATACCGCACATCGAATATATTTAAATCTACTATAAAAAGTAAAATTCTTGTTGTCAAGATCAATAACATATAATGAGTGAAAAAACGATTTCAAGAACATGTTCCTGGGTATGCCACATAATCACACATAATCATCTCTCTTCGTACGTATCATTTACGATACTAAAAAAGTCAATTTTTTACAAAAGAAATTTGTAGGTAAAGTTTTAAATCCATCCAAATCTATTGACAGATTATATAAAAAGAAAATTTATATGAAAATGGAGTGTGAATACAATTACATAGAGATATTTTTTTAGATAACAGTTTCGCACAGAAATAATTTGTAGGTATGATGACTAGAGATATTACTCACCATCATGTAATAATGTAAATATTTTTATCTAAAAGAATACTATATTTATGGATTATCCTTATATGTGAAAAAAAATTGTATGTAATTAATATAATAGAAAATGTTTTTAATTAAAAAATTTATAAATACGTACATAAATAATATGTATATAAATAAAATAAAATATTCTCTCACAATAGGTAATATATATAAAATTTATTTACCAAAATTAGGTTATAAACTAGTATGTAAGAGATAAACTAACTAATAAATTCTTAATTTGTAAGTTTCAATAGGATATACTAATTTATTGAACTAAAAGTGGTTGAGTAAACTAACTTATAAATTAGTTAACAAAATGTAAAATAACATTAAAAACTAGATAAGAATGTATTATTACGTAATAAAATTTTTAATTTTTTTAAAGCAATTAAAATTTTATTATTTTTTTAATATTTCTATTTATTTTTTAAAGTTATAAATTTTTTTACTTTGCTAAGTCATTTTGTTTATATAAGTCTATATAATGAATATTAACCAAATTCAATGATTATTTATTTTTAAAAAATTATTTTTATTATTAATTTAAAGTACTTTTATGTTTTTCTTTTTTTCCAATTTTCATTATATATATTATCTTCAAATAACATGACACATTAGTTACATTAATTTTTAATATTATATATTTTACTTTAAACTACATAAAAGATGATAGTTATATCAGAGGGGATGAAGAGGATTTGTATAATGTGTTCTAGAAAATAAAAGTTATGCTCACAACTTTTTTTTGTGTATAGAGACTGTTCTTAAACAAGATTGCAATACGGATTAATTTGTATGATAAAGGATGCAGGTCACTGATAAGGAAGTATGTTATTTATAGAACAGACTATATGAATATATCAGTGATATATTTTTCATTTGAAAGATAGTAAATTCAATCTAGATTATAATTAACAGATGGGTATGAATACATCATAAACTTGTCAATGATCATTTTCTAAGATTTCACCTATTATGTAGTAGTAGAAAACTCAACTTATAATGAAAAATGGTATGATAACATTAATCTGCACCATATAGATATATAGAAATAAAATTGTTCATAGACAAAATATGGAAATTAAAACACGGGGTTTAAATAACAATAAAATTTAAATATAGAAAAGTTAATTTATTCTGATTAATTTTAAATCCGGTAAAATGTCTCAAATAAGGAAAGTGAATAGTGAGGAAAACTTAGACTATATGAAATGCTTATATCCGCCCATTACTATTGCAAGTTCCAGAGACAGTACTTAGTAAATGATTAATACAATAGGAGCAATGTGTTACAAATGCAAGAATGAGACAATATGCTTATCAAATAATATATATATATATATATATATATATATATATATATATATATATTATTTGATTATACTCAAAAGTTATTATTTTTACCTATATTAGACTGAATTGGTGAATTGAATGACATGATAGAAAGTAAGTTTAAATGATTAAATCCAATCATAAAGTGAGGAAATATAACAAGTCCAGTTCAATTTATTTCAAACTGCATTGCATAAATCCCAATAATAATCTATAAATATAGATATGAACCTATCTTCCATTTTCAATTAAATGTCTCTATAATCTAAATTGTATTTTATTATAATGTAGTGCTTTATTTACACGCTATTACTATATATTATTTTATTATTCTTGTTGCTTTAAACATTTTGTATATATAGTACTAATTTAAATTAAGAATTTTATACCTATTTAGTTCAATTTATTTAAAATAATAGTTAAGGAAATAAATTAATTTATATATATATATATATATTGTTTTTGGAGTAATGTTTGTTAAATTAATTTTATAAAAGAATAATGAAATGATTAACTTATCTGAACTGAAAATTACAAAATTAGGTTTTATTTTGGCCAGTTTTATACATCTATAACAAAAATAACAAATTTGTGTAATAAACTATAATAATGTATCAAAAATAAAATTTAAATAAAGTAAGACAATAATGTCTGTCATTAAAATTAAACAAATGAACATAAACAAATTGAACATTACATCATTACATTGTTTGTGCTACCAATCCAGATAGTTTTCCTCATCACTGGAAGGATTATAACTTGTGCTTTCAGCTTCTATTTCGATTGGCTCAGGTGTTGTCTCATAGCTGTCAAAATCATCAGAAGAAGATTTGGCACACTCAATTTCTGCTGCAACAGTCTTTAGCAGTTCAACTTGAAGAAGTGGACATTTTTCCCTCAGATACTTGAAACCATTAGATTTAAGTACAGCTGCAAAGAGAGAAATCACATCACAATCAACTGTTAAACACCTCAAATGATGTCAAAAAACAACAATGAATCAATCATGAAGACTCACCTCCAAGATTTTCTGTTGAGAATTGCAGACATATGGACTTCAATTGGGTGGCATCATAACAATCAGAAATAACCAGAATTTGAGCAACAGACTCTATAGATATATATTTACAAAGCACAGATTCGCACATCAACTTTAGCCTTGGTAATTCGTACTTGTGTGCAGCAGCTAACAACTTTGTCACATAGAATTCTGTCAGAGAAATCCTGGATGATGAATGGAGTTCTTCATCTTCCATAAGGGTATCTTTATAAATAAAGTGAAGTAATGCCTGAACACGAGAGTAAGATTAGATAACCAAACAAATGAAATGATATGCCACACAACAAAATGAATAATGTTCTACCTTGAAAACCTTAGGTTCAATGTCATGAACAAGTATCTCTCTATCAACCTTCTCATTTCCATTGAAAAACTGAGTCTTAAACACACTTGATTGAGCTGCCAACACAATCTTATGCGCATAAAACTTGCTTCCTCCAACACAAAAGGTAACATCAGAAAATTGCTTATCCTCAAACAACATTCCAAAATTTGTTGCAATGGTAGACTCAGGAACCTCTATTGTCATGGAATTTTCAATGGTGGTGGTGGGGAAAACCCCAACAGTGCCATTTACTTGTAGGCAATCATCTAGGAGATACATTGAATGTTCAAGGTGAAATCTTTTGTAAAAACTCCTAATCCCCCTAACACACACAACAACAAGCAAAACATCATAAGAAGCAGAAAAACAGATAAACTAAAACTGTTAATAATAATAATAATAATAGATGAAACAAACCACATTTCTCCCACTGATAAAGTGTAAGGCTCAGTTCCAAGGGTGGCATTAAAGTGACCAAGAACAAAGTGCTGCTCCTTCCCTCTTTGGTCATGCATGGCCAATTCAAACTTAGCACGAACATCATTAGCATTGGAAAGAAGCACAATGAAAACGGATACATATTCGGCATCTTGGGTATCTAGACCGTCAGGGTAAAAGTATAAAGCCCACTCATACCCTCCAACATTGAAAGTCTCACTTGCAATAAATTTTCCCACTCCAATTCCCTTCAGCAGAGAATATCCCTTTATCTTGAACTCGAGTGAACCCTTTACCAATTTTGTCACTGATTCTGAGCTCGTGGAGTTGTTCATGGTAGGGGTTATCTAAGTTAGGGTAAGATCTCTGTGAGGTGTTAATTACTGTGCTAATTGGAGATTATTCTGCATTTCACTCACCTTCTTTGCAAGCTTTACATAAATATTTTCTTCTCAGTTCTATTAACTGTTACATCTTTTTATTTAATTATCAACATTGAAATTGGAGAAAACATTAATTACTGCATTGTGATTTCTAAGTTATCATTTATTTAATATTTAATTAGTTTATGTATATATATTTATTGTGGCTGAGAATAGAGAAGATAACATGGAAAACTTAATAAATATTTTACTAAAATAATAAAATTGTTTTATTACATTTCTTGAATTCTAAGCCATGACTCTCAGAAGAAACGGACAGATTGTGAATAAATCATTAATGTTTTGAGAAAAATAATTATTAACTTAAAAAAAATTAATACTTTTATATAAATATTTAATGACTTGAATGGTTTTTTAAGTTAAAGTTTTAAACTTATGTAATAGTTTTTTTTTTTCATATTTATCTGTTCACATGTATTCCCTTGTTTCTCTCTCTTTTTGTTTTAACCGTTTATTTCTTAAATTTAATTATAAGGATTCGTATTTTAAAACTTATTTACATTTATTTTTTTACTATTTATTCTCTAATTATAATGTCATTCTAAGAATATTCTTTAATAGGTAAATGTATTTTCAACTACTTTTTCTTCAGTGTTTCAAGTTAAAATAGTTAAAAAGACATTAGAGAAAAAAAATGAGTAAAAAAACTGAATTTTTTTAACCTGTGTGTTTTAGAACATTATTTCCACAGTAACTAAAAATAATTGATACAAACAATGCTCTGAGAATATGGTTAAAGTTTAATAATAATAATAAATTCATTTAATAAGTTGTTTTATATTTAGTAATAAAAAATTGCATTCAATATTTTACTTAATAGTGAATACACAAAAATGTTATTTAAGGTTAAATACTTTAAAAGATGTAATTATATAATGATACTTAGATTGAAAACCAACTGTCAAAAATATTAAAACAATGAATGTAAAATTTATTTTCTTTTATCCAGATCAATAGATTTGTCTTTTAACTTATTATATTACATTTTTTTCCCTTCATTAACTTGTTATTTAGTTGAAGTTCAGAAGTGAAACTCTACAATCAACATGGAATAAACAAAATTTATATTTGATCATATTGAAGATGAAATTTTAGGTGTGACAATTTTTTATTTATTCTTTATTTATTTACTGTATTTAAAATTTTAATATTTTTGTGTAAAAATTTTATGAAAGGATTGAGATATTATTACTCTACAATATTAAGTTTTTTTAAATGAATTATAAATAATATTAATAATTCAAGCTAAATATTAAATAATATTTTAAGATAATAGTAATTTTGTATAATATTAATTATAACGTGTATTTGACTATAACGCTAATAAATAATTGTGTTTAGAACTTCAAGAGAAAATAAATAAATAATAAATAAAAAAACCTTTCCTTAAACTTTCCACATCAATTTTTACTCATCATTTCTTAGGTTTGAATTAAAAAAATAAAGTAGGTTCACAACAAAAAAATTAATTTGTAAATAATATGATTATATGATAAAATAAAAAGATATATATTATTTTAAAAAATTAAAAAATTAAATTATCTTTATATTAAAATTATATTTAATTAAAATAAAAAATATTTAAATACTTATCAATTAAAATCTCTTATTAACAATTAAGAATAAGTTCTTTTTCCTTCAAAATTACAGAAAAACTAAATGTTAATTTATCTCAAAATTAAGTATTAAATTAGTTTCTAAATATTAATATCGATTAAATTGTTGATAATATTAATTGATTCTAATATGACAAAAAATCAACTTTTTTAAAAAATAAAAATTATAAAATTACTTTCAATTTTTCTATTAAATAAATATTTATATATAATTTCGAACTAATATAGATTAAGCAGACGTTAACTATAAAAAGAATTTTTACGAAAGTTAAGTTAACGTTAACTGTGACACAAATGTTAATTTATAATATTTATATTTTCTTTTAAGTTAGCGTTATCAACTTTATTTAATATATTATTAATTTTTATGTCTTTGTAACAATAATAAATATAAATTGTAAATTATTTTTAACGTAAAATTTTAAATAAATCTGTTTACTTATACTGTTCACTCATCTTTATTATCTATCATTTTTATTTTTTTATTTATATTTATTTTGATGAAAAAAATTTTAAAAAATTCAAACTTTTTAATTAAATTTTTGTAAAGTGATGACTTTGGAAATGATAAGTTTCTTTTTTTTAGTTATCATTGATTTTAGAGACGCTAAATTTTCTTTTTTTATATAGTTAATATATACATTGAAACTTCTTATATAGCAACAACTTGACATACACTACTTGTATCTCATTTACTAACGAACACTATTTTCAATAGCTGTTTCTATTTTTGTTTCTTAGCCGATATAATTTCAAGAGATAAGCATTGATATTTCCTCTTTTCTTAATTTTCTGATAGACTATAATTTTATTTTTTTTCTTGTAATAAATAATAAATATTTACTCACATAATAATTCTTATTAACAATAATTAATATTGTGTTCTATATAAGGTATTTTTTTATACAAAATAATTATAACAAAGTCTTTATTCTTCACTATTTTACATGTTATATGAAGGGTTAAAATATGTGTTTATAAATAATAAAAGAACTCTCAATAACTGTTGAAATCAATTACATCTATTGTAGATAAAAAATGCTAATATCTTTTTCACGATGTTATATTAAAATATTTTAATTTTTTGTGTTCAAATAAAGTGGATTAGACTATTCTATATTAAAATTATTTGAATATTATATATATATATATATATATA
>Ga0209489_104947_pt1 | contig 23866 bp, 27 predicted proteins | sample SiratrowhiteBW_FD_187527 | JGI IMG/M metagenome (GOLD analysis project Ga0209489, IMG submission 187527) | Root nodule microbial communities of legume samples collected from California, USA - Siratro white BW (SPAdes) (version 2) | ecosystem: Host-associated > Plants > Roots > Nodule | place...
ATGATATTGAAGATTCTTTTAATAAATTTAACTCTCTAGCTCTAGGAGGTTTTATGAATTCAAAACATATTTCTTTGCCCATGGTATTTGTTATTAATCCTTTTTCAGTAACCTGGAAAGGATATAATAATGTTAAGAATGGGGTTCCTAATATCATACAAGCATTCATGTTTTTTATTAATACAAAGGAGGTATTATAACATATTTTACCTTTACAAATTTTTGCATTAGAAAGCTTATATTGGATATTCATCTTAGAACCATTTGCACTGGTTACTTTTTCTAATGTTTTCTCATAATATTGTGTTGGTATTAATCCTTCTTGTATACAGTTTACATATGCTCCTGAGTCTATTAATGCTATAGTAGTAAATATTTCTCCTTTTATTACAAATTTTACCTTAGTATGCCATTTATGAGTAGTGATCAGACTTAATAGGTTTATATAATTGTTATTTGAAGTTTCTGCCTCATCATTAGAGGGTTCTAACTCTATTTTGTGTTGGTTTCTTATTATATCTTTTCCTTCTAATTCTAGTAATCTATATTCTAATGAAATATCATTTTCTTTTAATATTTGTATTTCTTGCTTGAGATTTTTTATTTCTTCTTGTAAATCTTTTATAGTTATATTTTGATTAGGAACTTTAAATCTTTTATAAATGTCTTTCATATTAATGGGTTCTATATGCTCTCTTACTTCTTCACTTTTTATGATTAAATTATTTAATTGTAATAAAAATTCATCTTTTAATGGTGAGTCTTCTAATTTATCTATGATAGATATTAATGTATTTGTTTGGTCTTTGTTTAACATATTTATATTTTTATCACTAATACAATTTTCACAACTACATAATCCTGGACCTAGGCAATAATCTTCTTCACTTTCTTTTGAATACTCAGTACTATTATCTGATTCTATTTGTTCTACTTCTAGTTCACTCTCTTCTTCTTCTGATGTATTATCAACTTCTTTTGATTCTGAATTTATGAGAATATTTAATAAATTTTTCTTTAATTCTTCATCTTCTATTTGATTTATTTTCTTAGCTACTTTACAACTATTTGCATAATGAACTGGTCTACCACATTTCCAACAAACATTATCTTTTTTCTTTAGTTTTTTATATTTGGGTTTTCTACGTGGTTTACTGTCTTGTGGTGCTTTATTATATTTTTTATTATATGGTTTTTTATATGATTTATATGTTTTCTTTTCTACCTTATTCTGTTTTTTAATTATTTTCTTTTTCTTAGCACTAGGTGCTCTAATGGGTTCCATACCATATTGGTGACAAAATGTTCCTAATTCTTTTTTATTAGTGCAGAAGTTTCCATCTTGAAACCAAAGGATATATAAAGACCTTGAAGATGAAGACCAAAGATAGAACGAGATACAAAAAAGGAATTAAGTTAAATACAAGTTTGTGTGTGAAAGAAGATATTTGTTCCTTGTTCAAATTATAACTGGTACATTAGAGCTTCTAGTGAGTTGGGTTGTGTGCTAAACCTTGTAGATCCTTCACTCTGTGAAGTATACCCTGTGAGTTTATACTCTCTTTCAAGAGTGTGGCTTTTTCTTTATCAGACTTTGAAAGGTCTTAATCTCAGGGGGAGATTGGAACTGGTTTACCTGGAGTGGTGTTAAAACTCATTATTAGAGAGGTATTAGAACTCGTGCCTGAAGAGGTGTAGAATACTTGTCTTAGAGTGGTGTTTGTTAGCACTGAGGCTTGCTAAGTGATTTGATGAAGTTGTATTGCTTGAAGCCATCATGGATCTTGATGGAGTTTTGGTCTAGAACTTAGGTTGGGTGTGTGTGAGTGGGTTTTGGTTCAAAACCATGAGTTGCATGATATATCACTCATAGTAAACTCCATAAATTCATTTTGTTTTACAAATTAATAATTGGAACTAAAATGAGGTTTAAGAGATTTTGAAAAACATATTGAGAGTAAAATGAGTTAACTATTTTTCTGAAATCAATTTACTGGATTTTTTGTGTTACAGCAAAATCAATCGATTGAATGTTTGGAAACAATCGATTGAGTTTTTGACAGATTTAAAAACCAATTTTCAAAAATAAGGGCTATACGCGTTTTCTGATTTACCTAAGACATTCGATTAAAACTTTTGAGAAATTTTAAGAGTGAAAAACATACCCTTACTGTGAGAATTTGGTCTACACAATTTACATCAAGAATAACCTCGAGAACTTGAATCTTGGAGCCTTGCATTGAGTGGGTTTCGTGCATTCTTGGTTTTGGACCAGAGCTAAGTCTTCTACGCTGTTTTTCAACTATTTGTAATCTGTTTTTGTGTAGAAGTACTACTGGTTTCGTTCTATTTTGATATCTCTTGTATTAAGAGTGGTTTAGTTGCAAATTACACAAGGTTTGTGATTTGTAATTGTGCATTTGTTACCCATATTACATAGGGTTTGTAATTTGGGTTGTGCAGTAGGGTTCTGCACTGTTTTATAGCTGTTGTGGGGTGCAATAGGCTGTGTGTTGTAGGGTGCAGTGTTGACTTGCGGGGAGCAAGGGTAATTGTATTGTATTGAACTGATCTTGGTGATCTTTTTAGTGGAATTACTTGCTTGTTGGCAAAGGACTGGACATAGCCCTTGAGGAAGGTGAACCTATATAAATCTTGGTGTTCTTGATCTCTCTTTTGTAAAATAAGATTTAGACCGAGTTCAAGAAGGGAGGTGAATTGAACTTTCAACCTGATCATCTCCAGTTCATGTTCCCTCAATTTGCCAAACAGCGCTGCTGTTGTAAGTGTTGTCAAATCTCTAGTTTATGAAATTGCTGTGACTTTAGGCTGCCAGCTCCTGTCCAAGCACTTCAGAATTTTGATATTAAGCTCCTCTTTATCAAACTGCTTGCCCAGTCCAATTAGATGATTGACAATGTGTGTAAATCTCTTGTGGACATCAGCGATGGTCTCTCCCTGCTGCATTCTAAACAGCTTGTATTCTTGGATCAATGCATGTTTGCATGCTCTCTTCACATCAGTGGTTCCTTCATGTGTGCCTTTTAGAATGTCCCACATTTCTTTGGCTGAACTGTATTGAGGTACTCTAAAGAACTCATCCAGATTTAATGCAGAAGTTATAATGTTTTTAGCTACACAATCATACTGCATTTTCTTGTTCTCAAGATCAGTTAACTCATCAAAGCACTCAGCAGTAGACACACCATCAACAACATGCATAGGAATGAATGAACCATTTACTATGGCATTCCAGACGCCACGGTCAATAGATTCAATGAAGATTTTCATTCTCACTTTCCAGAATTGATAGTTTACCCCAGAAAACATAGGTGGTCTATTAATAGATGCACCTTTAGCAAAAGGTAACTTTTTCTCAGCCATGGACCAAATCTTGACTAGGATTTAAGATCCTAGCTCTGATGTCAATTGTAAAATAAGGTTTAGACCGAGTTCAAGAGGGGGGGTGAATTGAACTTTCAAAATCTTTTTGTAAATATGATTTGTTCTTGAAATAGAGAATGAAAATTCTTAATTCAATCAATTAAGTAATGTAATTCTGGACTGTACAGTAAACAATCAATTGCGCACAACAGAAATTATTAAAGATAAACCCAGAAAACAGTTTACAATATAGAAATGTGTTAATCCAGATTCAAGATGATTAAACACAATCCAGTAGATTAAAGATAATCCAGAAACACAGTGATTCAGATATATGTAAACAGATGTTCAGAATATAATCAACAATATAATCAGATTTTAATCCAGTCAATTTAATTGATAACAGCAGTTGAATAAAAGAAATCAAGAAGAGTAGGGAGAAAAGCAAGGACACAAAATTTTTATACTGGTTCACCCTTCCTCAAGGGCTACGTCCAGTACTTTGCAAACTAGCAAAGATTTTCACTAAAAAGATCACAATATCAGTTTACAACCCTTGCTCCCAACAAGTTACAAACTGCTCTCAGCAGTAAATCCACACCTCACTGAACCCCTCAGCTAGTGTGTAACCAGTGCAGAAACCCACTGCACCACAACACTTGCAGTGCGCAAGCAACACTGCTCCCCGCAACACTCACACTCTATTGAACCCCTCAGCAGATGTGAGACCAGTGTAGAAACCCACTGCACCAACTCAATTATAGACCCAGTAATTCAAAAACAACAAACAGATTACAAAACAACAAGATCAGGAATTGATCACACAGTACTTCTACACATAACAGATTACAAAGAATGAAAATCGAGTGTAGAAGACTTAGCTTTGGTCCAGAACCAAAGTAGCAAGAACCTCACTCAAGGATGCTTTAAAGATTCACGTTCTTGGAAATTTCTTGATTTGAAAAGCTTTGCCAAAGGATGATCGCACAAAAGGGGCGCTATATCTCACTTAGAAAATCTCAAGGAATGCTTTTCAAAAATCTTAGATTACTGAAAATGATAGTGCCCATTCCTTTAAATACCCAAATCAGTTTTAAAACAGCTTAGCTGTCACAGTTCAATTAATTGAACAAACCATTCAATCGATTGAATTGACCGTCAGTTGACCCAGTCAAAGATTTCAGTAGTAACAGAAATAAATCAAATTCAATCGATTGTTTTAGAAATTCAATTGATTGAAAAACCGTTTCTAGAAAAAATCAGTTTGGGCTATTTTTCTTAAAACTAGTTTTAATAAAAATATTTATGAATCTCTTAGCACCTCAGGAATGATGAACCATGCCACTAAAGATTAAGGACTAAGACAATCACCAACGCACACAGCAAAGGACCAAGACCGAATCACCCAACCATCTTCATGTTGGCTCAAAGTCTTCACTTGAACAATTCTGGTCCAGGTTGGTTCCAACATATTCTTCATGAGGCAGTCTTCATCAGCTCATGTGCTAGGCATTGATCTAACAAAGTCCAGATCCAATTCATCAGAAACTTTAGCAAGCTATAGTCTTTCTTGACTTCATCAAATCACATGTTTAGCCTTGGTGCTAACATCTTTCTCTCATCTTAATCATTTTTCATATTTGTTGTTATATGTTCTTCTAATTGTTCATCACGCTCAACAAATTGTTCATTCTACTACTGTTATTTTTTGTGTTCTCTGAAATTGATATATCAGAGACCAGATATTTGACTACACTCACTACTACAACACTCTTTGGCAAATTGAGGGAACACGAGTTGGAGATGACTAGGCTGAAGGAAATGAAGACAGTGGTGAAAAACCTAGCACTCAAGACAAAGGCTGTAGATGTTGAATCTAGGGAGAAAAGCTCTTATGAGTGCAATGATACTGAGAATCTCAATTTGCTGACAAGGAGATTGCAGAAATTCATCAAGATGAAAGGCAAAGTGAAGAACAAGCAAGGCAAGAGTTATAATAAGAAATCTGATAATAGTTCTACTAAATTCACCTGTTTTGGCTGCGATAAACAGGGACACATGAAAGTAGATTTTCCAAGGCTTGTGAACAAAGAAAAGGCACATGAGAAGAAGAGCAGCAAATTTGGAAAGAGCAGAAGAACATATATAGCTTGGGAAGACAATGATACCTCTTCCAGTAGCTCTTCACATGAGGATGTTGAAGCAAATTTGTGTCTAATGGCTGGACAGAATTCTGAGGTAAGTAGCATAAAATCCAACACCTCTTTTAATAGTGAAAATTACAGTTCACTTCTTTAGGCTTTCTTAGAAACCCATGAAGAAGCAAACAGATTGGCCTTATCGAACAACCGATTGAAATGGTTAAACAATTGGCTGGAAGGTAGAGTCAAAGAACTGGAAGATGAGCTTTTAAAGGTGAAAACCGATTTTGATCATCTTGAAATGATTTACAAAGCTTCTAGTGACTTTGATTCTAGCAAGCCAACTAATTGTGAAAACTGTGATGTTCTTCAAAAGAAAGTTAATTATTTGATTACTACTGCATCTAAACTTTCTATGGGAACGGCAAATCTCAATGCAATTTTGGATCTAATAATTGTGTTTCTGAAAAAGCTGACATTGGATATCAATGAGGTTTTCAAGGAAAGCAAAAGAAATTTAGCAATTTCTTTAAAACTAATGAACAACAGTTTTCAACTTTCATGACATGCTTTTATTGTTTGAGAAAAGGTCATTCTATTAGGAATTGTAAAGTTAGAAAGTTTGATGTACCTAAGGGGCTGGTTAGGTGGGTGCCTAAAAGCATTACTAAAAATTGTGGACCTAAGTTTATCAAGGTACCAATTCCTCAAACTTAATCTGTTTAGCAGGTATGTTTGGCATCCAAGAAGCGGTTGTGGTATCTAGACGGTGGATGCTCCGAACACATGATTAGAGATGTTTCACAATTGATTAATCTGAAATGGAAACCAGATGGCTTTGTCACCTATGGAGACAACAACCGAGGGAGAATACTTGGTGTTGGTGACATTGGCGGAGATGATGTGATCATAAAAGATGTGCCTTTAGTAGATGGTTTAAAGCACAACCTACTCAGTATAAGTTAGCTATGTGATAGAGCCTACAAAATCACATTTGAGTCAGATTTGTGCCTAATTGCAGATTCAAACACCAGTGAAACTGTACCTGTAGGTAAACGGATAAACAATGTATACATGCTCAATGTCTCTTGCATAACATCTAGCATGAACTATTTGCTGTCTAGAAATGATGAGACATGGTTGTGGCATAGGCGCTTGTCTCATATTCATATGCATCATCTTAATAGGCTTGAATCAAAAGAGCTAGTAATTGGCTTGCCTAAGCTCAAGTTTGAAAGAGACAAATTGTGTGATGTCAAAAGGGAAAACAAACCAAAAGCTCTTTTAAACAGATAAATGTGGTTTCTACATCCAGACCTCTTGAGTTGCTTCACATAGATTTGTTTGGTCCCTCTAGAACTATGAGTCTAGGAGGTAATTACTATAGTCTTGTAGTAGTAGATGATTATGTTAGCATCATAACTAAGCATGTGATTTGATGAAGACAATAAAGAGTATAACTTGATGGAGTGTTAGACTACGCCAAGCACGGGTTGATTGGAAGACTTGTTAGAGCCCACTAGACCAGATGTGATCTAGAGAAGATATGCTTGAGCCACTTGGAGTTATTGTAGTTTCGGTAATAGGTCCCTAAGCTTGGGTAGATGTGTTTGTGAGCTTGGTACTCAACCATTAGTGATATTCATCATCACTCTTGAAGAGGCTCAAGATTCATGTGGTTTAAAAAAAAAGGTTTTATCAATATTAACATGGTTTTGAGAAAAAGAACCTAAACTGATTTTTGTTGAAAAAGATTTTTCAATCAATTGAATTTTTAAAACAATCAATTAAATGTGACAGTTATTTTTGTTACTACTGGAATCTTTAATTAAGTCAACTAACGGTCAATTCAATCGATTGAATGGTTTGTTCAATTAATTGAACCAGTGACAACTAAGCTGTTTTAAATCAGAATTGACTATAAAAAGGAATTGTCTCTATCATTTTCATAACTTTGAGATTTCTGAAATATACTTCTGAGAATTCCTAAGAGATCACAAGCGCCCTTTTCGTGCAAACGGTTTTTCAAATTGATTTACACATAAGAAATCATAAAGATCATGAATCTTGGAGCATTACTTGAGTGAGGATCAACTGCTTTGGTTCTGGACCAGAGGTAAGTCTTCCATACTTGATCTCAATCCATTTTGTATTGTGTATAGTGTGTTGATTGACTTGAACTGTATTTTGTTCTTATTGTATTCAATTACTGGAGTGTAATTGGGCAGTGCAGTGGGTTTCTATACTGGTGTAACACCAGCTGAAGGGTTCAGTGTGGTGGGTTTACTACTTGGAGTAGTAAGTACTGTGGGGAGCAGTGTGTAACTTGTCGGAGCAAGGGTGTAAAACTGATCTTGGATCATTTTAGTGGAAATCTTTGTTGGTTTGGTAAAGGACTGGACGTAGCCCTTGTGGAAGGGTGAACCACGATAAAAATTCTATGTTCTTGCTTTTCTCCCTACTCTTATTGATAGATATTATTCAACTGCTGTTATCATTTCTATTGACTGGATTAAAATCTAATCATCTTGTTGATTGTATTCTGATTCTTTAAAGGATCAAATCATTTGATAATGTTTTGATAATAACAAAACTCAAGTATATATTTATATTTGATGACTTATATACATTGCGCAGTTAACATTATTATTATTATTAAAGCAGGAGACACATGGTCCATAAAGAGATAAGTTTTCTTACTATTTACTTTTATGTGTTACTGATTTGATTTAAATTGATTTTATATCATATTGTGCTTTAATGTTCAAATCTGTTCATAATGGAAATTATTCAAATTATTATGGACTATTTAGATGTGATTAATTGATTTTATATCATAATGTGCATTAACGTTCAAATTTGTTCATAATAGAAATTATTCAAATTATTGATGAGTATCTCCAATATAATTTCTCTGTTATTTTAAATTAATTATTTCTGATACAGAATTAATCAAGTTTAATGCAGTTTAAAATATTAGAGAAATATTTCCAGTTTGAGCTCCATACATTAGAAAGTCAAGATTGCTCTGTTCAAGCTTCCCAACAGCTAGTTCCTAAAAAGCTACATATAGAGGAGCAAGTTCAAGTTGAAGACAATACAACAAGAAGCAAGAAGAGAAATATATCATATAATACATTGAAGAAAATATACTGAGTGTTTATTGTCAATCTGCTATAGAGAGCATATAGAGTTTTGGGTTGTGTGAAACCATTGTGTAATTCTTCACCATTGTGAAGTAAACCCTTGTGAGCTTTCATTGTTATCTCCTTTGAGAGTGTTTCTTTAATTCTTGAGTGGTCTTGATCTCAGGGGGAGATTGGGACTGGTATAACATGGAGAGGATTGTGTACTCGTGATAACTTGGAGAGATTGTGTACTCGTGATAACCTGGAGAGGTTTGTGTACTCGTTGTAACCTGGAGAGGTTTATGTACTCGTTGTAACCTGGAGAGGTTTGTGTACTCGTTGTAACTATTTGCTAAATAGTGGAACCTCTTAAACAGTTTGTTTAAGGGAGAACTGGACGTAGCTCAAGAGATTAGGGTGAACCAATATAAAATTACTTTATCTGTGCTTATATATTTTTGCCTTGGTTGGTGGTTTCTATTTATAGCGAATTGAGTTCAGGCTTCATTCAACCCCCCTTCTAGGGCCAGCTGTTCCTATAGATATATTTCGTGCGGAGAGAGATATGAGGTCATGGGTAGTAAACAGAGAAATCTCATATCAGCGATGGATGACAGATAGAGTAAAGGAGGTCAAATTGTCTTTTAAACTAATTTCTCATAATCCTGTGGAAAAATATATGCCTGATGTTGATTGTGAAGAAGTGAAGAAATTGAAGGAAGAAGTTGAAAGGCTGAAGAGGAAGAATACTGCATTGAATGATAATTTGCCAAGCCTTGGATAGAACTATACCAATGTCAAGGTGGAGTGTGAAGAGAAGACAAAGGTGAATGAGAGATTAGTGAAAAAACAGAAGGTGGATGAAAATTATATCACGAAGATAACACAAGATTTGATTGCTGTCAGAGCTGAGTTAGCCTCTAGAGCTAGAGAACAGGACATGACTTTGCATTCTGAGCGCCAATTGAAGAAATCTTATGATGAAGTCAGACAGGATAAGCAGAAGGTGTTAAAGGAGCTATATGATCTTCAGGTCCGGTTTAACAGCACTGAATCACGGATTAAAGAAATAATGTCAGTATATGAAGAAAGGATGAAGGATGAGCAATGGCATAGAATGGAGACAAAAGATAAGCACGAGATTATGGTGACTCATCTGCAGAATCACATTGCTGAGCAAGAGGAAGTCATAATTCACTGGAAGATGCGTTTCTCACAATTAGGTGCTCTAGCCAATGGAGCTAATGATGAGGTGCTGAGAATGCTGCGGGAGGCTGATATATCATTGATGTTTTTCAACCCTTCAGAAAAAGTCCAGAACTTTCTGAATCATTGTAAATTCCCAGTGGATGAGATGAAAAATATAGTGGCTCGTGCCAAGAAATGATTGTATTCTGTTTGTTCTGATAAATTGTTCTATGATGTCAAACAATTTCGATTCTCATTAATAAAATTACAGGTTTAATTTTCATGAAATGGGTGTACAATTTTCATAATCACTGTTTAAATTGCATGCATAATTTTTTATTCTTCATATCATTTACATTCAGTTTTTGCATTGTCATCTAATTAATTCATTAAAATGAAAACAGAAACATAATAACTACAAAGTTTTTGCGACATCCTTACAAAACTCGTGCCAATAGTAAGAAGATGGAGGACTAGGGTGAAATGCAAGAAAGCATGAAAGCTTATATCGACCAACTTAAGAATCAAGTCGCTGATATCGATCAACTTAAGAATCAAGTTGGACGAATCTATGAGATGATGATAACCTTGAAAGATGTGGTTGCTACTCAGAATGAAGAAGCTCAGTCTTCACATCCTCCTATTTTTCAATAAGGGACATTACAGATACAAAATCTTAATCAAGGAAATCGAACAAATAAAGAGTTCCCTCTGTACGACTTGCCTCCGAACTATTAACCACTATACGAGGAAGGTGTAGAGCAAGAAACTATAGCACATGTTGTTAATGCTGCCAACGCTAAAGGCAAACCTGAGTTCACTCAAGTACCACCTATTGGTCATGGTGAAAAAGTAGTAATTAATAAAATTCCTTACCCAGCCACAAGTCTTACAAATTCTTACTGGTGAACCATCTTCGACAAAGGTCAATATTCCTGAAGATATTCAAAACGTATTGATTAATTCCGACAAGACCAAGGACAAGCTGGAAATCTTAGAGGAAAGGCTCAAAGTGATTGAAGGAGCCAGTGCCCGAGAATTTGGAGATGCTGTTGGACTATGTTTAGTCCCTGATGTCGTGATCCCTCCCAAATTTAGTGCCAGAGTTCGAAAAATATAAGGGAGCAAATTGTCTAAAGAGTCATCTGACCATGTATTGCCGAAAGATGGTCGTTCATGCTCACGATGAAAAGCTACTGATGCACATTTTTCAGGATAGTCTGGCAGGAATGGCTATGAATTGGTATATGCTTCTGGAACCAGCTAGGGTTCGTTCCTGGAAAGATCTTGTAGACACTTTTCTAAAGCAATACAAGTACAATATGGACATGACTCCTAATAAAATGCAATTGCAAAACATGATGAAGAAGAATTCTCAAACTTTCAAAGAGTATGCACAGAGATAGAGAGAGCTTGCTGCCCAAGTTGAACCCACACTACATGAGAAAGAGATGACCACTATGTTCATAGAAATATTACAAACTCCTTTCTATGAGCATGTGCTCGGAAGCGTTTCCTCTAAGTTCTCTGATATTGTCACTATCGGAGAAAATGATTGAACATGGATTGAAAAGTGGAAAAATAGCACAAGGCTCGTCCGCAACCACCAATGCTAAAAGACCCAGGTTTAATCCTAATAAGAAGAAAGAGAGAGAGGTTCAAGCAGCTTCTGCCATGCCTTACTAGGGAGGATATCAGCAATAATATCGACCCAACTACATACCTTCATCTGTTTATGTTGCAAATGATGTGCCAAATTATCCTAAAAATGATCGTAGACCGCCAACTACATACAGACCTCCATTTACACCTAATAATGCATTTCAGCCTAATATTGAAGGTCAGAGTTTTAATCAAGCACAGAGTCAAGGCTATGGTCAGAGGAGTAATTCAAGAGAGAAGGTTGTGAAGTTTACTCGTATCCCAATGACTTACATAGAGTTGTTACTTGATCTACTAAAATATGTGCTAGTGGCCATATGCCCAACAAGGATTATACAACCACCATATCCTAGATAGTATGACCCCAATGCCAAGTGTGAATATAATGGTGGAGAGGTTGGTCATTCAACTGAAAATTGTCAAGCACTCAAATATAAAGTGCAATCTTTGCTCGACTCGGGGTGGCTTGCTTTTCAAGAACAGAAACCAAGTGTTGAAAAGAATCCTTTATCAGGCTATGGAGGTACTTCGACTAGCACCAATGTTGATCAAGTGGCGACAATCGAGCAAGAGCATGGAGATGAAATGATCAATCTTGTGCACCCTTGTCTTCCCAATGAACAAATTGGAAATTGGGGAATATGTAAATATACATGTGGTGTTTACACAAGATGAAATGTAATGCTTTAGAAAAAAAAACCTTTGATTGGTTTTGAGCGATTTCTTTCTCATGTTATATTTTCTCTTAGCAGTAACAATGATCCAGTTTCAATAAAATTTTGTGTTTTCATCCAAAATTTTTGTCTTCTCTGTTTATTTTTGTAATATTGAATAATGCAGATATGGTGACATATATTTTGAAAATAATCATTCTAATATTTCATATCTAAATGTTACAAACCTCGACGATAATATGGAAAATGATGAATATGAAGAAAACTGTGAACCCTCTCCAGAATTGTTGAGATTATTTGAACAAGACACCAGGGAAATAAAATCGCATGAAGAAGAGGTTGAAATGTTTAACCTGGGAAATGAGGGGGAAGAAAAGAAAGTAAAAATTAGAGCTGGTGTGACAGAAGAAATGAGACAACAACTATATACTCTTTTAAAAGTGTTTAATGATATATTTGCCTGGTCGTACAAGGATATGCCTGGTCTAGACCCCAAAATTGTACAGCACCGGTTACCACTTAAACCAAAATGTCATCCAATTAAATGGAGATTGAGAAGAATGAAACCGAAGGTATCATTGAAAATAAAGGAAGAAGTGGAAAAATAATTCAATGCTGGGTTTTTAGCAGTAGCACAGTATCCTTAATGGGTAGCAAATGTTGTTCTGTACTAAAGAAAGATGAAAAAGTTTGAATGTGTGTAGACTACAGAGATTTGAATAGGGCCAGCCCTAAAGATGACTTTCCTTTACCGCATATTAACACATTAGTGGATAATACTGCAACGTCATCATTATATTTGTTCATGGACGGATTCTCTGGATACAATCAGATTAAAATGGCGCCTAAAGATATTGAAAAGACTACTTTTATCACTTTGTGTGGCACGTTCTGTTATAAAGTAATGTCTTTTGGGTTGAAGAATGCTGGGGCAACTTATCAGAGGGTGATGGTGACTCTTTTCCATGATATGATGCACAAAGAGATTGAGGTTTATGTATATGATATGATAGCTAAATCTATATCTGAAGAAGATCACCTTGTTAATCTGAAAAGGTTGTTTGAAAGGTTGCGGAACTATAAGCTCAGGTTAAATCCGTCTAAATGTACTTTTGGAGTAAGGTCTAGAAAGCTTCTATGATTCATTGTCATTCAAGGAGGAATAGAAGTGTGTCAACACCCAATTTCGTCCGGGCAAATAAAAATTATTTTTTTGCAAATATAAAAAAGAAAAAAATAAAATAAAAGAATAAAAATAAGAAATTAAAACTTTTTAACATGTGTCGTTTAGTTCTTTGCAATTTAGAATAAATAATAAAAAGGAACTTTGTCTTTATAAGTAAGGTTTGATTAAATAATAATAATAATAAGATAAAATGAAATTTGTAAAAAAATGATAAACTAACAAAAAAAAGGGTGTTGGGCCTGTCTTAAAATAAATTGAATAGAAAAATTAAGTAAGCCCAACTGGATAGAAAGATGTTTTTTGAAGCCTAATTTACTAACAAAAAAGGTTACTGTTTACACCTCCCTTATCTGTTAATTGTGCTTGCCACATAAGCCCTAAGGTTTACAGAAACACATTGCCCATTCAATTGTGCTTGCCACATAAGCCCTAAGGTTTACAAAAACACATTGCCCATTCAAGTTCCTATGTAACTTTAGTACCTTTTAATTCTTTAATTAGTGCCTAACAAATTTTATTTCTCATAACTAAATTTTCACCTTTTTGCCTTCTCACACTTATCACATTTAGTAATCATGCTCTTAACATTTAACCAATAGTCATGCTTTTAACATTTAACCAATAGTCATGCTTTTAACATTTAACTAACAATCATGTTTTGACATTTAAACTCCCATAGCCTTATTTAACTCCTATAGCCTTCCTATACTCATACGTTCATAGGCTATTCATGTTCATGGGCTATTTTTGTTTAGTGGCTATTCATGTTCACTGACTATTCATTTTTCTTTTTATTATTATTGTTCTTTTGCTTATTCTTCTTGAAATTTAACCTCTTAAAGCCAAAAGGAGTTAATACATAGAGGTGGAATAATTGATTTTTAATAAAAATCATGATTGAGGGTGTTATGAGTATTATGGAGGGAGATGAAGGGATGGACAAACAAAAATATAAAGAATTGCTTCTATTTTCAAAAGGGGAAGGACATAAAAATTGAGGGACAGAGAATACACAAAATTTCTTAGAAATTTAGAGAGAAAAAGATACTGAGGAAGAATATTGAAAAATATTATTGGATTCTGTTGAAAAAATCTAAGGGTCCAGTAGAAACCACCAGAAAGAGAAACAAGAAGCTAAATTAGGAATCTTCAACGGGTTCGTCTTCTTCCTTTAATTGTCTTGTTTCTGCTCTCTTTTTTTATTTTATTTTATCCATATTCATGTTTTTCATCTGTATTGTTGTGTTTTGTTTAACCTGTACAGTATCAATGAGTAATTATTTTTGCAAGAATTGTTAAATTAATTTTTATAAATTATTATATCTATGAGACGATTGCTGCCACTGGCACGATCAGGTAGATGCTTGATACGGTTGCTGTTACCACACCGATCCTGAGATTATCTAATTGTTGTATTTTTTGCACAACTAATATTGTTCATATAGCAAATTTGGCTGCTGCTAGCACAGTTAGTAACAAAGATATAGTAACATTAGATATCATTAACCCAGAGACAGAAAATAAACACAAAACCCCAAACCAGAATCAAAAATACCTAAACTCAAAACCCACAAAAATCCTCAGAACTCAGTGAATCCAAAGACCCACTCAAAAGAATACCAAACAGTCTTTGTAAAAATAAAACAGGTTAATCAAAAGTCGGTCCATAGTCAGTAGCAAATTTAATTCCAGAAAATTAATAGTCCCAACTCCAGAAAATTAATAGCAAAGTCCCAAATTCAAAAATTTTCAAACCATGTACCAGAATATAAATTATTCAGAAACAGGAATCCACCCCAAGCAACCAATCCAGAAACAGAACCAAAGGCAAATAAGTCTCTTTCCCCAATTTAAAAAAAAAAAACCTAACATCAACCGCCACTATCCCTCACGAATCCAAATAGCCACATTAAAGAACAAAACCGAAATAATCATTCCAGAAACAAAGTAGCTCAAGCATCCGATTATAATCCTTTCTACCACTGCTTAGGGTATTAGGATTCATTGTTTGTTTTTTTTAATTAATCTTACTGTTTTTATGTTGTACATGTTTTTTTTCAATAACAAAATAAAAGTAAGTTAGGAAAATAATAAAAAAGAACCTTTTTTTTTACATCAACTTTTAAAAATAAAATATTTAGATTTAAAATAATTTTAAAAAATAATTTAAAAATATATATAATATTTTCAAAAAAAAATAAAAAAAACATTTAATTAACAGTTTTAGTAAAATTTTTACAATAAACAAATATAAACTTTTTCTTTCAGAAAAACAAGATTAAGTGAAATTTCGAAAAATAAAAAAATATGAAACTATCACCAATCAACTTTTAAAATTAGAACTACGTGATCTCTGATTTTACTTTGGAAATACGTAGGACCAAGGTCAATCCTTGTCGGGTTCAAAAAAATAAAAAAAATAAAAATTTGTCTCTATTATTATTTTGTTTGTTTATTGTTCATTCTTAAACTGTATTTTTTTGTAAATATATATTCATTTTTAGTTGTTGTAATTATTATTATTTTTTTGGAAAAAATAACATTTTGTAGAACCACACTTATTTTTATTCATTTAATTAAAGGTACCGTCTTAGGACGGGCGTTGTGGGGTGCTGACACCTTCCCCACACGTAATCGACTCCCGAATCTTAAATTTGGTTCGTAGGCATTTTTTTTATTTTTGGTTTTTTCTATAGTTTTCCCATAAAAAAACTATAGTGGCGACTCCATTATCAATTTAAACAATTTTATAAAAAAAAATTAACAAGTTTGTGATCGCCCTGTCATGATCCCGGTTGCGACAGAGTGGATTCAGATAAAGTGCGTGCTATTCTGGAAATGTCACATCCTTGTACAAAAAAGGAAGTTCGAGGTTTTCAGGGAAGATTGAATTACATTGCTAGATTTATTTCCCAGTTGACCGCCACCTGTGAGCCAATTTTCAAATTGTTACGAAAGTATCAAGTGGTAGAATGGAATGAAGACTGTCAGATAACATTTGATAAAATTAAACAGTATTTAAGAGAACCTCTAATACTGCGTCCGCCAGTCCCTAGAAGGCCTCTTATTCTCTATCTGACAGTATTAGACGGATCAATGGGTTGTGTTCTTGGACAACATGATGAAACAGGGAAAAGAGAGTATGCCATATATTATCTGAGCAAGAAATTTGTTGATTGCGAATAAAGATACTCTGCATTAGAGAAAACCTGTTGTGCATTGGCTTGGACAACAAATCGCTTGAGACAATATATGTTGAGTCACATAACATGGCTGATATCTAAAATGGATCCAATCAAGTATATTTTTGAAAAGCCTGCTCTAACTGGAAGAATAGCTCGTTGGCTGATGTTGTTATCAGAATTTGATATTTTATATGTCACGCAAAAAGCTATTAAAGGCAGTGCTTTAGCAGAATTTTTGGCTCACCAATCCGTAGATGATTATCAACCTATGCAACCTGAGTTCCCAAATGAGGACATTATGGCCCTATTTGCCACAGAAGAAAGTAGTGATGATGAAGGAAAGTGGACTTTATTCTTTGATGGATCCTCTAATGCATTAGGACATGGTATAGGGGCAGTACTTATCTCCCCAGAAAAAAAAAAATACATGCCAATGACCGCGAGACTATGTTTTGATTGCACAAATAACATAACATAATATAAAGCTTGCAATATGGGGATCTGGATAGCCATAGATTTGAAAGTAGAGTGTTTGAACGTATATGGTGATTCAACACTAGTTATCCATCAGATAAAAGGAGAATGGGAAACTAGAGATCAAAAGTTGATTCCTTACAAAGCATATATTAAAGGAATGATTGAACACTTTGGAGATATAGAGTTTCATCATATTTCAAGGGAGGATAATCAGTTAGCTGATGCTCTCGCTACCTTCTCGTCCATGTTTGTGATAAGTCAAGAAGAGGATTTGCCAATGATTAAGATGCAAAGCCACGAAGATCCAGTATATTGACATTTCATTGAAGAAGAAATGGATGGAAAGCCATGGTACTTTGATATTAAACAATACCTCCAAAGCCGAGAATATCCTGAATTAGCCACTGAAAATGATAAGAGAATGTTGAGAAGGTTAGCCTCTGGTTTTGTACTAAACGGAGGTGTTCTGTATAAACAAAATCATAATATGGTATTCCTTCGATGTGTAGATGCAAAGGAGGCTAAGTTGATATTGCAAGAAGTACATGAAGGAACCTTTGGAACACATATGAATGGACATTCTATGGCTAGGAAGATACTAAAAGCTGGTTATTTCTGGATGACAATGGAAAATGATTGTTGTAAACATGTGAGAAAGTGTCAAAAATGTTAAATATATGCTGATAACATTAATGTATCACCTACTGCATTAAATGTTTTATCTTGACCATTGCCTTTTTCCATGTGGGGTATAGACATCATTGGAGCTATTGAACCAAAAGCATCAAATGGTCATCGACTCATACTGGTGGCCATCGACTATTTCTCTAAATGGGTTGAAGTTGCTTCATATGCTAAAGTGACCAGGAAAGTAGTGGCAAAATTTATAAGGAAGGAGTTGATTTGTAGATATGGAATTCCTAAAAAAATTATCACTAATAATGCCACTAATTTGAACAATCAGATGATGTCGAAACTGTGTGAAGAATTCAAGATTAAGCATCATAATTCTTCCCCTTGACCAAAGATGAATGGAGAGGTTGAAGCGGCTAATAAGAACATAAAGAAAATAATTCAGAAGATGGTGGTAACCTATAAAGATTGGCATGAAATGTTACCGTTTGCTTTGTATGGATATCATACTTCGGTAAGGACATCAACGGGAGCAACACCTTTCTCGCTTGTGTATGGAATGGAAGCAGTACTACCATTTGAGGTGAAAATACCTTCTCTTAGAGTATTGATGGAGACCAAGTTAGAAGAAGCTGAGTGGGTTCAAGCAAGATATGATTAACTCAATCTCATTGATGAGAAGAGGTTAGCCGTTGTATGTCATGGACAATTATATCAAAAGAGATTGAAAAAGGCATTTGATAAAAAAGTTCATCCGCGAGAGTTTCGCAAAGGAGATTTGGTAGTTAAAAAAATCATATTTGTTCAAAAAGATCATCGTGGTAAATGGATGTCAAACTATGAAGGTCCCTATGTTGTGAAGAAAGTTTTTTCTGGAGGAGTGTTAATTCTCACAAGGATAGATGGGGAAGAGTTACCGTTACCGGTCAACTCGACACAGTTAAAAGATTTTATGCATAATCTAATTCCATAGTTTGGGGAATGTAAAATTTTTGGAATATTGAACTTTTTGCATAACATTGAAATTATATATGCATTATCTTGTGATGAAATTAAAATTTCTTTGATTTTATTCTTATATATTTTGTTATTATTGCTAAGAGAATTATACACCATGTGTTGTCTATAAGATTTTCTTGAATTCTAAAGGATATCGTGGAATGGATAAAAACTAAAAAAAATAATGGCACAATAAATCATGTTTATGGAATCATTGAATTTATTGATGGAAAAAATAAAAAAATTAGTGAAGGAAAAATTTTTGGCACAATTTTAAAGCTTGGCATAAAAAAATTAATTAAATTGATTTCTTCAAACATAAAACATTTGCATGCAAATGTTCTAGAAACCTCTTTGAGCCTTCCTTCATCCAGCCCAAAAGAGAAAGGATTTGTCTTAGTAATCTACAGTGTCAATCATCAAAATCTAGAATGAGCATCACATCGGGGCAATCAGTTGGGTTTTTCATGTGTCTAATCTTAATTTCAATCTCTTTTCCTCAAAAGCATTCGTAAAAAAAGAGAATAAAAGTCCGTTGGATTGAAAACCTGCAAAGGGCAATCTAAGCAAAAGATACGATGATAAAAAGAGAAAGAAAGATGACAAGTGTTGAGAGTCATTGAAATCTGTTGCAGGAATTAATCTCTCTGAAAATCAAGCAATCAGAATTCAAAATGATATATGGCCATGTTTCTTCATCCTGAAATATCAATAAAATTTCATTGTACCTTTCTTTGAGCCTGAAAAAATATATATTTCAAAAATACCCTAAACAAGGATCATCAACATGTTGAAATTCGGTTCAGGATACATATCAAAAGCTTCTTGAAAGAGATAATCCAAGAAGGAGTGTATCAAGAGCTCCCAAGTCAGGATCAAAGAAAAGAAATTCAAAAGGAAAATGTGTGTCATCAATTTCAAATGAGGAGGATTCGCAAACGAACGATGTTATCACAAAAAAAAGAAAGAAAAAGAAAGAAAAGAAGAAGATGATCTCGGCAAGAACATGAATTTTTTCTCACAACACTTGGTTGATGATTCTTGTTTCAAACAAAAAAACCCACAAACGTTTTTGAGCCTTTATGTCTTTTTCTTCAAAATCTTTTAAACTCTGACCACGTTACAAGCCGTATAAAGTCCATATTGATTTAAAAATGATTGTCAATGATTTTCACAAAGAATAACCTTGCAACAGAGGAATGTGACCGCCAATACAAGTCAAGTTTAAAAAAAATGCTTTTGGCGGAAAGGATGATACAAATCTGCCAACTGAACAAGATCAAAATAGTGTCAGAGAAACACCAACATTGGGGAAATCCTTTCTTATTTGTGTCTTTCCCATATTTTTCTCTATCCAAGGCCGAATTACTTTTTGTCATCCATATTTTAAAACTAAGGGCACTTCCATTTGGTTCAATCAGTATTTGTTCATTTTCTTAAAGATGCAGCTTTCTCCACATAAGTTGCATTACCCCAGTTTCTCACTAAATCCATTTTTATTCATCTAACCCAACAACATTGGCTATCCCTTTGAACCTTAATTTCCCATTTTTGTCAAAAACTGGGGCAGTTCTGTTGCATTCATGATCAACTCTTAAAGAGTATGAGAGATTCAAAATAAAGTTTCACTCATTGCCTATTTGGAGTTTAACATGTCCTTCCCATATTTTTTTGTTCATCCATCCATTCTGACACATATGCATCAAAATGTTAGAATCTATCACATTTACAATTTTTGTGTCAGACATTAAGGTTTGTGAATACCTTTTTTCAAATTCAAAATTCAATCCCAATAATTCAATGATTGTATAAAAAAATATATTTGGTTTAAAGAGAGGACAAAATCGCAAATCAAAATCCTCATGCATTTGAAAAGGCAAAATCGGAAATTCTCATACTATTCACTGTTCTGTTTCAGTTGTAATTGCTGATGAGTTGTAATTATTGATTAGTCTTCTAGTTGGAGTTATATTTTATATTTTGTAAATGGGTTAGGACATCCTGAAGAGTCCCATTTAATTCAATATTTTATTTTTGACTTGAAAACAATAACACATGAGGGACATTTTGCATGCATGACATTAGAAAAAAAAAAAAAACAAATTGCAGGAAAACTTCTTTTCAACCAAATACATTCACAACCACTACTGTAGGGTGTAAAAAAATCTGAAAAGAGATAATTTATTTGATAACATTATAAATAAATATCTGGCTAGAAGCAATTGAAAATTGACATATTTACTTCTTAAATATATATCAATTAAACATCTCTAAATGAAAAATTATGACATTGACATTTTCATCTGTTTCAGAAAAAGTGGATTGACATTATAATTTGTCAAACTTTTTTTACCATCAGCATTTAAAATGATAATATATAACCAAAATCTACATCTAACAGTAATAAAAAAACAAATATAACAACTAAATAACATAAAAAAAGATATACATAAAATTCTTAAAGTTAGATCCCCTCCAAAGCAATCAGTTGAAACAACCAATTATGACAATAAACATATAACAATGGATAACATTGAAACACCAGTTGAATATATATATATATATTATACAATACTAATACTAAGTATACCACCCTTTTGAAAACTTCAAATTGGATGTTTTTTGTTAGTCTAAATGTCAAATACTTTTAAATCAATTACATATTTCCTTTACAATAGTGATCAAATTGGTAGTATTTGTTGAGATATTTTTAAAAAATTCATATTTTATTTTTATTAGTTTCAATTTTGTATATTTTGTTATATTTTATTTTTATTTTTAACACAACAGTGTCATCATATAAGAGATTTCTAGATGAAAAATAGTAAACTTTTTTTTAAACTTGAGAACATTAGTTTTTGGAAAAAAAAGAAATATTAATATACTACATAATACGTTAATAAAAAATTATAATCCACTTATTTAAAAAAAGTAAACAATTATTGAAGGCAAGAAGATAAAACTAGTAAGAATAACACCATTTATTCATCATAAGAAAAAAAAATTAGATAAATGACAGATTTTTTTTTTTTTAACAATTAAGATAATGCTTTTCACAATTGTAGTAAAACTTCAGAGCACAAAAAAGTTATGTTGAGATGTTAAAAATTTTAAGTTTCAAATCAACACCCATTTACTGCCTTCCATGAGAGAGAATTCAATTTTGCAACAAAACCAAAAAAATAGAAAGAAATTGAAATATATTAGAATATCAATATTACATCTTTTATAATATCAATATCACACAAGTCAATTTCAGTTTTAACAATAAGGCAACCAGTTATTTTCTTTCCTGTTGGATTTGCTTGTATCTCCTCTCTTAAACTACCACAATTAAGGGTCATCTAGCAGAGTATCTTTAACAATATTATATTTTTGGAATATTTAACTGTATCTTTAAAAAAATATCTCCAAGGATTAAATTCTTTATTTTTTATTAAATATATAATTATTAAGATGAAATGAATAAAGTTTAAAATATTATAATGACTCTGTATTTACATATATTAACCAGAATGATATATAATGGTGACATAGGAACAAATCAACAATGAACCACTAAATATAATTTTGCTAGGACAAATTTTAAAAAAAATCAATAATTTAACATTCATTTCCTCAAATACTTCATAAACTATTAATATAAGTGAAAGTTACAATTATCTCGTAAAGTATGTACTAATGTGTTTAAAAATAATATTCATTTGATTTTATGATATAATTAAAACATCAAGTGGAGTCTATTAGAAAAATTACATTATATCTCTCAAAATAATCAAGAGATAATAAATCCGTTTTCAACTCATACGGATGCCACGTTTTTTTTTTTTTTTTTTTTTTTTTTTTTTTTTTTTTTTTTTTTTTTTTTTTTTTTTTTTTTTTTTTTTCTTTTTCTTTTTCAAAATCACCTTGTTTTTCAGTTGAAAGAGTGGTGTTACTAGGAAATGTTATGGAGATAAATAACATTTAGATGAGGCTTGTAACAAATATTTCAATATGATCATATATGTTATTTGAATTAGTGATAGTCAAGATTAAATATTTTTTTGTATATATTTTATTCCTCTATTTTTATATTTTGAAGACTTAAATGAAATATGAAGTAATATAAAGTTTTTAAAACTTCATATATTGATCTGTATTAAATTTAAATATAATAATGACTAGAGGTGAAATACATAAAAGTAATAAAAAGTAAACATTATGATTTCTAATCTTTTAAAAATTTTGAAGTTTAATTTTAAGTATGAATTTTATTATTTAAAAAATAAAATATAATAAAACAATATTGGATAAAAGAAACAAGTTTTAAGATACGACAATTTATTTTTTATCTGTTTATTTCCAATTTCTTTTAATTTTACAATTTAAAGGAATAAAAATTTAAATATTTTCATAGTTATGCATTTCTTATACTTTTAATATATTAATAAAAAATAATAAAATTTTATCTTCTTTATTCAATTTATGCTGACTCAGTGATTAACTGGATATTATTGAAGGAGAGTGAGAACTGGTTAAATTTATATTAAAAATGTGACATTTTAATCTTATTTTATAATAAAAATAACTCATGTATGGTATTTACGTGATAAACACAATTATATTGTTCAAATAAATTGTATTATAAATAAATAATTAAATAAATGGAACTTTTTCAAAGGGATGAGAAAATTGCTGTAAACTTAACTTAATGGCTAAAGTTATTGAAGAAATATTCAAAAATCTCCTATATCATGTGACTGAGAGTTTTAAAGTATACATTTGTATATTTAACTAAATTGTTTTAACCTGAAATATTTATAAAGTATTAAAGATGTAATAGAGGTTCTAGTAAGATGTTCGGATACGTCACCTTTTCCTTTTGATGCATGCATTTGACCGCTCATGTAATAAATCATAAAAATCTTGAAGATAACTTTTGACGACATGTTTTAATATTGTAAAATTAATTTAAATTAAATTTCATTTACTTTGAGAGTTATTTTTAAATTTAGGATGAAGCAACCATTTATAAAGTATCTATTGCTTATTAGCCTTATTTTTTATTAAACAAGAATATAATTAATTATAGAGATTACAATAATTCACAAAATCTTAAGAATAATATTTATTAATATACTTGAAATTACTTAAAGAAAATATAAAACTTATAAAATATACATTTGATACATTTAAATTAATTTATTTAAAATCACCAGTAAAACAT
>Ga0209489_104949_pt1 | contig 23859 bp, 7 predicted proteins | sample SiratrowhiteBW_FD_187527 | JGI IMG/M metagenome (GOLD analysis project Ga0209489, IMG submission 187527) | Root nodule microbial communities of legume samples collected from California, USA - Siratro white BW (SPAdes) (version 2) | ecosystem: Host-associated > Plants > Roots > Nodule | place: USA...
TATAAAATTTATATCATTAGTAAAAAAATTAATGTTTGCACTTGTGGTGTACACAATTCCTTAACATTTTTGTGTAACACCTAAAATCATATTATATATATATATATATAAATATAAATGGTATTGGAATTCATGGGTCTTTAAAATGTATATCTCAAAAGATTTATTATAACATCACCATAAAGAAACTCATTTTCACTACTATCTACAATAACATTGCTTTTGTATCACTACAACCATCAGAGTAACACACACAATGGGTGAACTAAAATAAACAAAATACATGTATATATAAATATCATCATGATCATGTATATGAATACAAATAAACTTATATTTAGTTACACTTATTTTGACTAGATACAAGACATCCTCCATAAGACATTAAATCATTGTAAAATAGTCTCACCAAAGTTAACACCGGGTACATATTAAAACTAGGCTAAAGTTTTCCATATCAAGGTGACACAATGCATCTATTACCAAGCTTGATGTACATTTATTACTAAGTCAAATGTAAATCTCATTTAACTTATCACCACTTGAAACTCTATCTATGGGATTATATCATTAATGAAACACGAATGCCTTGTTAATTGCATGACATTTTATCACCATTACCTAGGGCCTGATACTACCACAGTATCCCCACTCTACCCATTCAGTGTCATGCAAACTACCCATTCAAGGTCACTCATCCAGGGCCAAACCTTATATACATATATACATTTATACTAACATATACATTTATATAAATGATCCTATTACTATATACATATATACATTTATACTAACATATACATTTATATAAATGATCCAATTACACGAAGGTTCATCCGAAAAGGACATATGTCATGCATACATCATGTCATGCATCTCAACACTTGTTATATACCTTTGAGATCATATACAATTAATATTAACATTAATCATGTCATAAATATAAACATGTATAAAAGCTTGTGACATACACATATCATCATCATTACAACATTTTGTCGCTTGAGCGAGCTCCTCTCACTTGAGTGTCCACTTTCCCATACCAAGACATTACCATTAAGCTCAAGTGATACTTTCGTTACTTAAGTGAAATATAACCATAGAGAAACACCCTCTTTAGGTCTAGCTCGCTCTAGCGACCACCTCATTGCTTGACTACCCATCGCTTGAACATCCTTACCAATGTTTGAGTGATAACCACTTCTTAGAAAACAATCTAACAAGTTCCAAAGAACTCCTCCAAAGCCTTTGGTCACTAAAGCGTCCATCCAGCATTAAGTGCCCAAGCCATAGGCCGCGCTCTAGCACATGTTTAAGACACGTGTACGCAACATCTGTCATGATTAAGTATTCAACACAATTTTTGAGCCATAAGTCATATTGTTTGAGCCACAAGCCATGTCACTTGAACCACAAGCCATGTCACTTGAACATTCACTCAAACGTTTGAGTGGTATGCTTATAAAGAAGAGAGAATCATCCTAACGTCTCTCTCATTCAAGTTACAAGCCCTTGCTTATGTTATATGATTTTTCACTCAATTGACCAACATATCACTTAAGCAACCTAAGACAGTTAGTGCAATTAATTTACACCACTTAGGTCCCGCTTGAGTGTCAACATGTCAATTAAACAATATCAAACTTGAGAGCAACTCAAATAACATGAACACAACATCTTTCAAAGTTTTCCCAATACTTCAGAAGATTATTCCCTTCTTGAGCTCGTTAGCAAGACTATTCTCATATTTACAATAACAAACACAACAATACAATTCCACCATACTATCAAAGAATTCACATGGTTCATATATCTTCAAGTTTCATATAATTTATTCATCCAACAACTGTCACGTTGCATAAGAGAAATATTAACTCTTTTTTACATGGATTAATGTATACTTTATCCACAATCCTTTCAAAATTGGTTCTAGTAATCCTAAAAACCTAGGTAAGCTCTCTAAAAATAATCTCTCACCAATAGCATCCCTTATAACAAACTCAATCGAAGAAGAAAATGATTACAACACAACATGGTTAAACACTACAAGAAAAAATGGTTTTACCAACGACCAAAATCTATTAGTAGTTCCAAAATTTTGTCAGTAAACTAAAATTTTTGGTAGAAAAGCGACGGTAAAGGATCCGTTGGTAAAATGTTTCATATGGATATAACCACCTATATTGCATCAATCCACTGGGTAATGTTTCATATGGAAAATGAATAGGGAAAATGAATAGGGAGATGTTCCATTATATCAAAGAATCTATGAGAGAATATTCTCTCTAACCTGCAAATAATAATTGAAATATTTTGCTCTATCCTTGTTAGTAATTCTTGATTCAATGTTGCAAAGCACAAATCTTTGAAAAAATGACTAATTTCAATAAGAGGATTTAAATCATGAATTGGAAATGAGCTAAACCCAATATGAAGTATTGTCTCAATGAATTAGCATACCTCTAAAGAATGGAGTTTGGACTATCAATTCAAATAAAGAAAAATAAGCACTCAAATAGGCATATATTTCTTCACATGTACTTGCAATATAATATTCGTATAAATATCATGAACCAAACCTGATCGTAATTGGCAAAGATCAGAGCTTATAAACCAAAATATTATATGATTCATAGCATTGTACATATCTAGTATCAACAATAATATTTTTTTCAGCTTATTCTAATAAGTCTCATGGTAAAATTTGCAAAGCTTATATAGGGACTACAATTGTTCTTAAGAAAACAGTTCAGTAAGCTTCACCTATAACTTATGAAAATAATATTTTTCCAACTTATTCTAATGAGTCTCATGGACAAATTTATAATAGATTTGTTTGGTAAGTCACTTATCTAGTTTATAAACTTTCAATTTTTTAGCACCTAATTCACATGTTATAAGCTTCAGCTAGCTTAACAAACACACAATTAAACCCTCAAATGATAAAAGTTTATTAAATAAACACTTAATTAAACTTATTACTCAAATGCATCCTAACTCAAGTTGCATTATATCTATATATAATTAAATTGTAGAGGTTTAAACAGATTGACCCATGGACCATAATGCTCTCTACAAATCATAGAGTCAAATGGATTGTATAAATTTGATGTAGATTTGCTATTATATAGAATGATACATTTTGAATATGAACGTAACCTTAGTTATAGGGTGAATGTAACTCTAAGCTCTTAAGATGTTTGCTTAAGGGGATTGAACGTAACCTTGGTTGTAGGGCGAAATATAAATATGTTTATACTTCTCTTTACTCTATACTTTGTCTTATGTTGTCTTTAATTTGATTATAATTTACAATTTGAGTTTAGACTCCGTTCAACTGCACCTTCATAATTGACCAGAAAAACCTGGCAAACTACCAAAAAACTCTACTGAAGCTTCTAAAAAAACTTCTAAACCATAGAAGAAGTCCTAATATGGCTCATGAAGGTTTAATTTAGAATGTTAAGGCATTGCTAACAACAAAATTCTAAATATACTACAACATATTATTCAATATCACAAATTTTGTTTGTTTTTATTCTTTAACCTAAGATTAGTTAAACGGACGTGGATGTTGCTTTCTTTGATTATCTAAATTTGATCAGCCGAAGCCTTATATGAATAGTAAAATGGTTAATTTGGACTACAGGTTATCAATCTTCAATTCAAAATATTTCTGATTAGAGACAAATGGGGTTTGGTCATGGTGAGAATTTTTCTAATAAGGTTTTATAGATACATGGGTATATATGGTTATATTTTTCCTACCTCATCCTAACCTTAATTTGACAAGACAACCAATGATGTTAAACTTATTTTACATTTTTGTAGCAGAAGAGAATCCAAATAAAGAAAAGTTTTTTAAAATTCAAAATTTTAAAATACACTAGAAATATAAACATCCACATCTCATTTCTAAACTTTATTTTCTATTTATTTTAAAATCTATTATGAAAATACAATGGATCTTACATTTATTATTTATCACATTTTTTAACTGTTCTTTTATGTACAATTTATATTATTTTAGCCATTACGATTTGTAACTATATTTTATATAGATTTTTTTATTATTTTTCTCTTTTAAACTTCATTAACTTTTCTTTATCAATTTTGCTATCACTAAAACAACTACCAAAATGAAATTATAAAAATTAATAAAACTAATTTATCTTTATAACATGTCTTTTATAAACAAGTTTTATAATTTTAATAATATTTTATCTTAAAATAATCATTATTATAATAATTTTTTTATTATCATAAAAATAAACACAAGCATACAATTTTTACTGTAATAATAATAACTATACTCATAAATTGTTCTTATTATTTTTTTTCTTTTATCTACTTTTATTTTCCTTCATTAACTACACTTCTCAAACTACTCACTTAGATTAAACTCGATAAATCTTTCGTTCTATATATTCTTATTTTTTATTTATTTTTAAATGTAAAGAATCAATTCTAATAATGTATCCTTTTTGTTAGTATTTCAAAACCTAGGTCAAAAAATTAGTCAAATCAACTAACACAACTCGATACAATAAAACTGATTCATTGAAAACTGATTCGTTGAAGTTAATTCATCAATCAAATGAACCTCTTAGTTAAAAAATAAGTCCATTCAAAAAAAGTCGAATTTAGGATATACAGTTTAATTTCATCAGTTCATAATGATATTTTATACTAGTATTAAATTCATAAAATTAATTTTATATTAGTAAAAAATAAACAAAAAATATCTAAAATAATTAATAGTTTTAAATAAAGTTGAAATACCAAACTTAATCAAATCTTTTACGAACTTAAGTTGAAGTCACTTAAAGTCAATTTAAACTTTAAGGGAAAAAAAAAATCAAACTTAAAATTATGTTTCAAATCGAGTCCAAGTAAATCAAAGTGGACTTATTTTTTATGCTTCTTCCAAAGATAATTATAAAAGGGTGTGAATTGCCCTAGGGATAGCCTCATTTCCCCATGGTGGCTTTGTGCATTGTTTTCCCAACGGGAATGAGTACACTTTCTTCACCTTATTTGCATGCGATAGATGCGTTCATTAATTTATTATTGCAAGTTTCCAAACACACCTTAATCATTATTCTAATACCCAATGCAAATTGCAAGGGATAACTACGACAAAAATGGCAACGCCAGAGAATCTTTACTGGTCAAAAGTGAAACACTTGAGTTAGCATTAATATTTTAAGAGCATATCAAGACCTAATTTATGTGATTATTATAGTTTTCTTGTACGACTCAAACTCATAAAGAGCTGTTGCATGAGTTAAAAAAATCCTTAGCCCTTACTCATGAGTTACACTCTTTATTACTCTTTCCCAAGTAGATATATTACAAATATTAGTGTCTATCATCTACCCTAGAGATTACTAAAATATGCTTTTTGTTCTTCTATAAAATATGTAAAATTTCATTTTTAGGGTTTATATTATTGTTGGTCCACTAATATAGCTATTTATAACAATATATTAATGTGGATGTTGTTGTTGGGCAGCACTTGGGTAATGAAAGAGTTATTAGCAAAATAATATGAAATATGTTGGCATCAATGTCAATCAGAACTTTTGTGTCTTTTTGCCATCAATGTTGTCAAGGAATCCTTTCATGTCATGCACACACTATACTATAATACTCAGATAAAGGTTGGAATCTTTTATACTCTTAGATCAACCCTGAAAAGAAAAAGGTTTACTTTAAGAACTTAATCATGGATGCCTATAGTTTTTCTTTGTGGATGAAGGAAATCTTATGATCTTTCAGTTCCAAAACATACCAAATTTTTAGAATGATTTATATTAACTTTGGGTTCTAATTAATCTTCTCAATGGATCCTACAATGAAAGTAAATCATCCTTAAAGTGAGTTAATCCTTCATGTTTATGATAAACGAATAAAATCAACTAATCATTAATTATTTATAAAAGTTAAATTCAAGTTAAGTAAAAATTATTGTAAAAAAATTATTGTTTTTTAATATATAATGCAACTACGTACTCAAGATTTAAATTCAATATCATTAACAAATTCACTTGAGTTAATCCACGCTCACAAATAATTAATCATCATTGCTCATGCTTATAATTTACAACCGTGTGTAAGTTCATTATTTAAATAATTAATTATTTAGGATCAATTAATTTTATCTGAAGAACGCAAATATGATAATAGGACTCGTATTTATTATATCAATTTTATCAACACAAGCATGCGCACGATGTTCCTGAATAATCCATTAAATCACAATGACTAATAGGACTTGTATTTATTACATCAATTTTTCAGAAACTCATTTGATTTATTTTAAAAAATATTTTACACCTTCTTAAGATTATTTTTTTCTGAAAAAAAAAAATATTCTCGTAATGAATATTTTGAAGCACACCTAACCCTTCATAGTCTATATTTTAGTTTGTTATATTTTTCTGCCCACAATGTCGGCATCGTGTTTTCAGACATTGATTAAAAATAATAGATATGCTAATCCGTATTTAAAGATCTTGAAATGACAAATTGCTAAAGTTTTTTTTTTGTGTATTTTACTTTTATTCTATAATTAATATCTTTGTTTAAAACAACAAAAACTAATCAATCATAGTCCAAAGACTCGACTTACATTTATTTATTTTAATATAGTACATATTTTTAACGCATAAACTTTACAACATATTTGCAAATTAACTAGGGTTTCTGAAAATACTAATGATTTGATGTAGGTGGAAGATTTCATAGTCAAAACCCAAAACCAAAGAAAGGTTAGGTTACCCAAAAAAGTCATTGAGATGCAACACGAGGCAGAGAACAAAGCACCAATTATTTTATTTATTATTTATAATATATGGTGCAAGTAATCGAGAAAAATAAAAAGAAGGAACCCTGCGAATGCGAGATTAACCTGTCACGTGCACACGTGCCATGCCACTGAGTCGGTGCATCGTTTCTCATAAACAACAACGAACCGCACCAATTGCGGGTTTGCTCCACCTATTCCTCCCACGCGCTTAAACCACACGCGCGGCAGATCAAGCCACGAGGACACGCCCTGAGCGATATCTGAAACTTGAAGACGCTCAAAAGGAGTGTTTTAAACACGCGCCGTGGTTAGCGCGTGGCTTTGAGAAATGGATGCATCAGTCTAAATCCTCGGTGTCTCTCTCCTCCGTGTTGGACGGCTCAGGCTTCGGTCTGGTCCCCACGCCCGTATTTTTGGTGGGGCCCGCTTTCGAATTGCTTAAACTAAAACCCCCTTTTCTTAAACCCTAACCCTAATTATTATGACTCAAGCAGAAACAGTTCACTACGTCGACGTTATTAAATACGAGTGGAAAGAAAGTTCATATTTTTTTATAATAATAAAACACAATAAATATAATTAAATTTTTATATAATTATTATTGAAATAAAAGTAATCTCTAACATATATAAATGATTGTTTTGAATTTTGTAAAAAAAGTTAAATTACTTTTAATAATCATTATTGTTTATTTTAATAAATAAAAACAAATATCTCTTTATCAATTATCAGAAATACAAACTTATATTAGTAGTCAAAGGTGAAATAGTAAAAAAATATTTACATTAAAAAAGTAAGTACAAAAGTATATTAATTGTCGAAGGTAAAATAGTCAACAAAAATGTTTACATTAAAAGTATATTAATTGTCAAAGGTAAAATAGTCAAAATAAATTTTATATTGAAAAGTAATTACAAAATTGTCAAAAAAATTAATTTCACAGTTAAAATAAGAGTTTAGCCTTCTCAAGCAAAGAAAAATTCGTAATAAAGGAATTTTAATTATTAGTAGATACAAGAATCGATTGTATAATATTATTTTCATTTAATCAATAATTTTAATTTCAAACTCTATAATTGCATTAAATAATAATTTTTTTAATTATATTTATATAGATTTTACTTCAGTCGATCGAATTTATTTGCTTTACAATATACTCATGATCTCTAAAAAATAAAACCCATATATATATAAAATATTTTTAACCATTATATTATTTATTAAGTAAATTTTTATAATCAAAAGAGAAAAATAATTATAATGATATTATATATATACACACACATACATACATATATATATATATATATATATATATATATATATATATATATATATATATATATATTAATAAATATATTAATTCAAAATTGTATATTTTGATTATTAAATTGCGATTGAATTTTTCTATTTTAATAAGCTGAAATCTAATTACATCACTTATATGTGATGTGCTAATAAAATATGAAACCTGCCTTATTATTATATAGTTGAGTAAAGTATGATTAGTTATAATTTATATTATAGTTTGCTTCAATCGATCAGCTTCTGTTATGTTCAGTCTTTTCTTATTTAATAGTGTTGGTTGAGATTTATATTTTGAAAGAAAACAAAATGTTCTTTGACAATATAGTTTGTAAAATAAACAAATAAAAAAATAAATAAATGTGCATGTAGTCTTAGTTTCGAGATTGTGATGTGAGCAAAGTGAGAAGAAGCCAAAGTTGAACATATAATATTTGTGAAGTAAATCTTCTGAGATTTTGATTTATATCTTGTCTCTAAGTTAGGTTGTATATATGGGACAAAATCAGCAACTCATATGCATATGCCTTAGCTCACTCAACATCAATTCACTAAGTTTTCCTTTTCTGTGTTCCAATTCAGTCACAATTGCTGAATTCTGCTGTTGGCTCGAATAGGGGATTATGTGTTCAGTTTCTCCAAAGTTTCTATTTCAAAAATAAAGAAAAGGAAATACTATAGTAGTATTTTTATAATTTATGTTTAAATTTCGATATGTATGAAAAATTGAAGATGTTATGAACCAAAAAGAGTTTATTTTTTATTTTTTAGATTGTAAGTGTAAATTTATTACATTATTGAACAATTAAAAATTATGCAAGATATTGTGGTTAAGAAACTAAATATTATTATATATGTAATAACTTTTTGTTAAATGAGTGTTAAAATATAAAATATTTATGCTTGTATTATTTAAATAAGAAAATTGACCTGCATAAAAAAATATATTGAAATGAATGCATTTATAGACTTACGTAATTGCATCAAAGGGAGTTAACTGCAATTGTTATTGTTGAAGAGTTTAGATAGACTACAAAATAAGATCAATGGTAAAGTAGTTATAAACTTCATTTTAGTAAACTAGTTTTATAATCTGAGTTAAACTTACAATTTTATTTTCTTAAGATAATATCAGAGTATTCAGAATCTATCATAATCAAATTTATTATGACTCGTGTTTATAGTCAAGTTTTTTCTAAATTCACGTTCAAAATAGTTAATTTTTAACGTGAATTATTGTGTTTGTAAAGTTCATGTGAACTAAAGATAATATCAAATTATAGTATAAAAGTAAGTGCAAATCTTACTTTATAAGTTAATTTTGTAGAGTTGAGTTAAAACTAAATTCCATTTTCTTAATGTGGTTTTAAGTTTACTAAAAGTATCATTTTCAAGATTATTAAACTTAATGTCACCTACTATCAAGTTATCTTTTAATTTCACCTTCAAGATGTCTAGTTCTCTACGTAAGAGAGTGTGTTGAAAAAGTCCCATCAACTAAACAACTAAAGTTAAAATTAAATTATAATATATATGTAAATAAAAGTTTTGCCTTACTAAATTGGTTTTACAAATTTTATACTTAAATTTTATTTTCTTCAAAACAATTAAAAAAATTATATATAAACACTTTTACTTATCAATATAACTATTGTAGATAAAATTTAAAAATACTTCTACGTGCATATGTTTCATATAAGTAAAAATAATATAATAAATATGTAAATTCAAAAAGAGTTTTATAGCAAAATAGTTTTAACAACAATTGGTAGTAAAACTTAAATATTATTTTAGATATGTTTGGTAGGTGAAATCCTAAAATATTTCAAACAATATGTTACTATTTAAAAAACATTTTTAATTTTTGTGTAATACTTCAAACATTTTTAATTAGTTAAAAGTATTTTTATGTTATAATTATTAATGTTTCTATATTATATTCGAAAACAAATAACGTCTTTCTTTTTCAATTTAAAAGAAATTATTCTCTAATTATCAGTTAAAGAATATTTTTGAAGTAAATGAATGGTTTAAATTATTTCTTTGAAGGCCAAACGGATTATCTATCACTGTGGTTTTAATCTAAAATGTAATCAATGATTACTCTCGTGATATTTAAATTAATTAAAAATCAACTTACTAATTCCGAATCATATCACATACTTAAAAAGTAAGAAATTGTGTACTAATCATGTGATACCATGTGTTTTTAAAGGAGTATTATATATAAAACAAACAAATCAAGAAAAAAATAATTAAAATGCATGTTAATGTCTCTTTTTGGGTTAGTTGTTTTTTTTTTTTTCAAATCTTAAAATAGGCAGTGTCATTTTTTTATACAATCATCTACCATGGTAAAATTGATTAACTTTGTAACTATTATATTTATATCCACAATAAATTTGTAATTAGTTGATTATATATTTTGTTTACAGTAGCTGTGTACCTAACTGCAAAGATAAGTCTAAATTGTTGCTTTGAAAAGGCAATTTTTAGGTAATAAAAAGATGGAAATGGTTAAAGTTTTTTAATCTGCATGAAATAGCAGTGTCGGCAGCACTAGCTACCTAGCTATGGCAACTACACATATTCATGTAGTAATTATGTTCATGATAATAATTGCATTGCTAATTATGGTTTCGATACTGCTTTTAAAGTGACATTAATGAGGATAATGCCCAACAAATTATACTATTTGTAATGTTCATAGATTATCCATGTTAATTATTTAAAGTATATTTTTTACTAGTAATTGTACTCGTTAATTTTTCTAATTAAAACAAAATTACTGCATTTTTAGTTAACTTTTTTCAAAAGTCATAGAAAGGTTATACTTGAACAAGTTTCTCCCCAAAATTTAGGAAAAAGGAATAAGAAGAAAATTTTCATAATTTGATTTTGTTATGTATAAACTAATTAAAGAAGTTATCTCATATAAAATTTTATAGTTTTTTATTTTGTATATAAATAATTTAATTTATAGAGAAGTATACTTGTTTATTTCTTTACTTTTCTCCTGTGATGAATAAGTTTGGCTAAACATAAGATAAATGTTCTAAACATAAACTATAAAAGATGTATACACCAATTTCTTAATACATCAAAGGTAATTATAACCTAATCCTATACAATACGTCCTCCATTCCACAATTAATTCAGTTTTTTTCTTTTTTTTATGTAAAAATAAGACGAATGATAAATATATTAATTTTTCAATAATTTTATTAAAATAACATCATTTTTTTCATTAAATACATTAATTGGATTGGAATGAAAGGAATAATTAATTTTAAAAAATTAGATAAAATGAATGCTTCATTTTCATCAGTACATGAAATTTTTAAGTGGCTGAAATTAAATATTATGAAACTGAGGGGCTACAATAACTACAAATAATATACATTCTTTGAAGCACGCTATAGATTAAAATTTGTTAAAAATTATAAAATTACACAAGTTTTACAATTTATTCAATCACAGTTAGTACTGATTAATATTTTAAAAAAAGATTATAAAGTTATATAAATTTACCTTTTATTTGATAAATATTTTGCAGATTTAATAAATTTGAATCAATAAAAAAAAAATAATATGTTAGAAAGAATTTATTAATTTTAAATGTGTAATGTTATTTAAATTTTTGTCATAACTTACGTACTATATTTTTTATCCATTGAAATTGAATATTTATATAAATAAATTTATAATAATTTACACACTTTGTTTAATTTGATAACGAAGAGTGTTGTAAAAAAGAAAAGGAAATAAATACTTAGATTAAGTTAGTGCTGGTCCAAAAATGAATGTATATTGTAGAAGTGCGTTTTTGACTTTGCCTAATTGCACAAGTTTTGCATTTCAACGTGCTTCCATTTCGGCCTAAAACAAAATGAAGGAATAAAAGCTGGCCCACACCAATTATGACCACTATAAGCTATTTCTTTGGATAAATTTCTTTATAAATAATTTTACAATATCAAGTTAAAAAATTAATAATTTATACACAAATCAAAAATATAATTTTTAAAAATAAAAATGAGAGAATTTCACGAATTAGATTATACATATATTAATTTCAATTTTTGAAGAATTTTTTTCTTGTTTTTTTTTTTTCTGAAAGTGCTTTATAGAAAGTATTGACTTATAACTTGTTTTACAAAATCACTTACTAAAGTGCTGGAAATCAGATAATCAAATATGGCATGAAGTTTGAAATGTGAAAGCAAGGATACATATTTATCGACGAAAATTGGATACTTTTTTCATGTTTTAACTTGAAGCAAATAGCGATCACATTCATATTTTCAACCTGATATTTGGATATTTTTAATTAATTTTTTTAATAAAAAATTGTTCTAGTTAAATATTTAAAATATTTTTATTATTTTAATTTAAGTATTTATCATTTAAGTTTACTATTAATATTTAATGTGACATTAACTTTTATCTCATCTTTCACTTATTGATCAATTTATTTATTTTTTCTAATTATAATTTATTTTTTTCATCTTCAAGAAATAATTGATTGACTAATAAGAAAATATTTAAAAAAATGTCAAATTAACAGATGAATTGAAGATGAAAGAAATAAAAGTAAATAATAAAAAATATTTTTAAACACTTACAATTTTATAATAAATATTTAATTAAAAATACTTAAATTCTCAAATTTATAAGTTATTACTTAAAATTTAATTAAGCTTAAATTATATGATTTATTAATTTTTTTAATCACATTCAAGACATGGAGATAGAGTTAAACATCCTAGGTATCTCACTTTTAGTTTTTTTTTTTTTTTCAAAGAAAAGTATTATATTATATTACTTTACCCTAGCTAGATATCATGAAAACTCCTATTCTATCTAAAAAAGCTAATCAATAGTTGGTCAAACTTTTAACTAAAAACAAGTTAAACTATTTTTTAGATCAACACTGTGGTGAAGGTTCTTTTTCTGCGGCCATGCATGTGCATCACATAAATAGGAAATTCTCGTTACCTCGTCAAAGTTAGAGGGATCAATGCATTGTTTTTCTCTAATTCTTAGCATTAAGCATTCTCCTAACTCTTTTAGGTACCCAATTCAGAATGTGATAACTTTGGTAATTCTTTGACCAAAAATCATCTCATTATCTTTTTTATGCTACAGTGTCCTTTTATTTGACCTTTTTTTCTTGACCTAATACTAACTTACCAAAAACCAGATTCACTCATCGCTATCTTCATATTCTTGCATAAATGATATCAGCTTGTTTCAGTGAGAGTGAGAAGTGTTTTACCTAATTAGAGTCATCATTAACCTAATTGAGATTAGTTAAGTACTAAAAATAAGTAATAAGCATGACTCACTCTGCAATAAATTCATGAAATTAACCCAATGGTTATATGACTGTATAAGTATAATATTAAAAAAAAAATTGTATGTGTGTATATATTTTTATCTTGATCGTGTATCATTAATCTATCTTGTTTCACGTATTGGTATATTGATTTCAATAGTTTTTTAAGTCATCGTTTATGGTTGAAAATAACCTTATAATATAATTTAAATTACTTATGATAAGTTCAAATTATACTTTTAGATTTCAATATATTTATTATTTTATTTTAAGAAAAAAAACTATTTAGACACCAATTTTTAGCTACCAAATAAAATAGTTGTTAATTGTGACTAAAATAATCACATAATTAGGTTTTGGTTATTAAATAACTATAAAATAAAAGTAACTGATTGAATTTAGTGATCAATTAAGTCAAAATAATTGATATCTAATATTAGCTACCAAAGTTTTAACCACTTATACTAATTAGATTCTAAATTAGTCTCTAATTATTAGATTCTAAATTAGTCTCTAATTATTAAATTCTAAATTAGTCTCTAATTATTAAATTCTAAATTAGTCTCTAATTTAATTAGATACCAATTAAAATCTAATGATATAAGTGATTAAAATCTTGGTAGCTAATATTAGATATCTTGACTTAATTAGTCACTAAATTCAATCATTACTTTTATTTTGTAATTATTTAATAACAAAAACCTAATTTGGTGATTATTTTAATTACAATTAACAACCATGTTATTTAATAGCTAAAATTAGTATTTAGTTTTTTTTTTTAGTGTTTATTATAAACTTTACTATAACATATACTTATCTTTAAGTGTGTACGTGAGATATATTGAACTAGAGACTTCTGTAAATGCACATTAACCTGTGCACATAATTAATCTTTAAGTGTGTACCTCACAACAATGTTAATACACTTATAAAGATTAGTCATTAATAAACAATAAATATGTCATTAATAAACAATGAATACTAATATCAACCACATGGTTGTAGAAAATATAATAAGGAACACTTCAATATGAATTGATTAACTAAATTTCAAATATTGTTCTTAATGAAAGTCAAATTAAGAATAACAATTCAAAGCTGAATCGAATTTAAACTGTTGATTAACAAATACCCTGCTTTCCACACCGAATAAAGATGTGAAATTTCTTTGTTCATGCATGCGTGCATGCCAGCCAGAGCTAGCTATAGCTTGTGCTGTTTATATGCAGCCACGTTGATGAACATATTGACCAACAAACACTGTTTCATTCATCTGAATCTGGATTTGGTCAAGAGTTTATTGTAGGCGGAAATGGTGAGAATATATTCAAACTTTAAACCCTTGGATCTGTGGTGGGTATGTGAGACTTATTTTAGTAGCAAAAAGCTGCATGCATAAATGAGTGTAACACACTGTAGAGTGTAACATGGGTTGCAAGCTATATACAGGAATTTTCCACAAACAAAATTCTGGTTTAGAATTTGCTAGAGATTTCAGATCGCAAAAAAATATAACTTAATTTATATTATAAAAGTAGAGGCAAAAATATCATTTTAAAAGCTAGTTATATAAGTTTAAAGTATATTTAATTAGAATATCATAATATATCATATCAAGATTTGTTAGATTGAGTGTATTAGGAATAGTATATCGACTAAATATATAAATTTATAACTTAAAGTACATTTTATAAGAAAATTTGTCAAATTATATATTATTAATCATGCTAATTATACGCAAAAGACAATACACAATTTTTTTTATTTTCTAATAAATTTTATCTACTGTACACTTTAGTTTAAGCCTTTTTTTTTTGTTCTCTAAGTACCTTTTGTTAAATGATTTTCTTTATGACTTTATGAGAACTAAATATTTATGAAATTTACTAATAACTGAATTTTTTACTCACAAAATTCAAACCTAAAGCCTTAAATATAAAATATAATGTTAAGTTCTAATAAGATTAACGGAATATTTAGTCTTTTGTTAAATAGTTTAGTTATCCAAGAGGTTTATTGCCAATCTCCTTTTTTCAAACTTATAATGAACTTGTGAAGCTTTCAATTTTTATAAATTTCTTGCTTATAAAAAACTTGATGATTTAATAAATTCTGCTGACATGCTCATCTTTTTTCTTAGCTAAGGTAGTTTTTCTAAGGTAAATATACTAAACGTTATGTTTGAGAAGCTTCTTTAAACAAAATAATTTTTTTTACTGACTAAAAAACTTAGTTGATTAACATTATTATTCCGCAAATAAGTGTTTTGGTAGTTAGTGACATTTTTCTAACATGTTAGTTGTAACACCTAAAATGAAAAAAAATAGTAAGTTTATGGGTTTTCTTTCTTATATATTGCTTAATTTTCTCATTTTTATTCAATGTGGGACTTAGATTCGCACTTGATTCCTAACATGGACTTATCGTGATCCTTTCTTTTAGATTCACTAATAATCTAAGTATTGGGTATTGAATTATATATTAGTCTCAATTAGTAACTAACTAGTCTTCTCGAAGACGATAGATCCATGTGTGGTCTATAGGATGAATGTTACTATACTTGAAATAAATGAAAATTTGGTATTTGCTCTATAAATCTTATAAGCTATGTTTACATCTAAAGTATAAATATAGTGATTTTCATTTAACTTATACTATTACATGTTTAAAGTTAATTTCACTAGTTTAGACTCACCATTCTTATTGTGTTGTGATTTCAATGATGATACTATGTAGACGAGCAAATATAGATGCAAGAGCTAAGGCATCTAAGAAGCATTATATTTTTAAATTGGAACTTGCAAAGTATTTGGTTATGTGTAATAAGCATTTTGAAACACTATATATCATGTATAGATGTTAACATTAAGCTTCACTCTAATCTAATGTTGATACTAATTAATTGAAATATTTACTTCCATAAATCTTATAGTATAGATATCACTTTTTACATTTGAGTTGCTCACAGGCCAAATAATGCCAGATGCCATATCAGTGATGCCAGACAAAATTCATATCAGTGCTCTTGAGTTCATTTAGTGTCGCTGACATTATATCATTACATCACTTGATGTCATTATATGACGCCACACGTAATTCACTAGAGTAATTTTTGAATTTTATGACACCAAACACGATTCACTTAATGCCGGAAGTGAGTCAAATTTTCCTTCTTTCCACTTCTTTATGAATTTTTAACTATGACTATTGTGTCTCATGTTGGTTTATTAAAAATTAGCTTTAATAAATAGTTCTAACATGAATTTCTAAATTCTTATATTTTAATTTCATTTTTTTTCCTTTATTAAACTTTTTTTGTTACCATTTTTAAACATGGAGTTTTATTGTTAACTTTTGTTCTATTTTCTTACACAAGTATTACTAACTCTAGTACTTCCTATACATGTCCGTGACTTCCAATTTAGTTTTTTTCCTTTAATTTATATTCATTTATGCAGGTATTTTTTTCAAGAACATATTAATTTAATCTATGAACCTATCAAAGTTACTACAGAAATTATATGATTTAGCTGGTTGATAATTACAAATTGTGGACCATCTTTGTAAGGCATCCTATGTGTCCTCAAATAGAAATAAACTACTGCCTTACACCATCATTGTTTCTCCTTTCAGCCAAATATATATATATATATATATATAATATCAAATTATACCATAAATAATTTTATATTTATTAATTAAATTATCAAATTATAATTTCATATTATTATAATTACTCGTTTTGAATTATATTAAAATTAAAATACAATAAAAATGTAATAAATTACTCATATTTTAATAAACTTTTTAAAAAAATATTACATTACATTTTATTTATATAGACATGACATTAAATAATTTTATATTATTACAAAATTTATATAAAGAAAGAAATATTCAATCTAATAGTGAATTTTGAAAAAAAAAAGTCCAATTAAAAAGCATTGAAAAAAATTACACAAATATAATTTGATTATATATATATATAAAGTGATACTTTTTTTCTCCTAGTAACTTAAAAAAATGTATTTTTTTTTTCATATAATCCTGCATGAAAAATGAAAAGATTATATATTTTTTTAAAATTATTATAAGAGTAACTTTGACATTTTCACACTAATTGTTTTTGTCATTAATTGAAAGTATATTAACTTTACTCTTTAGGAGCTATTAATTATTATTCTTTATGTCTAATTGATGGACCTTTGAGCCCGGTTACAATTGAGTGATGTGACCAAGCAAATCCTGTGGACCAAGAAAAAACAAAAACAAGAACAAGCAATCCCCCAAAAATTATGAGTTTCTATTATGCTTTTAGTGCTTTAACTTTATGGGCCTTTTGAATGTACTTTTTGGAATCCAAATGTCCATCAAAAAAAGAGTATAGAAAATGTTGGTGTCGTTATTAGCTGGAGGAATAATCATGGTGAATTTTATGATTTGTTGCAGCTATGTTAGAATAACGTTAATAGGCTTACTCTTTTCTATTTATAGAGGTCACACAGCTCAGTTATATCATCTAACACCCCTCCTTATTATTAAACTTAGAGTGGGATTGTCCTAAGTTTATTTATAAAGTAGCACTATAGATTTTGTCAATAACTCTATAATTTGATAAAAGGTTGGAAAATGTACCAACTTTACTTGTTAATTTTGAAGCAAATCAAATCAATTTCAAAGTGCTTTGATAGTGAATGCATCACATGATTAGTAACCATTAGGACAACATTAAGATTATCAAGAAAATATTGTAAGAATAGTTGTTGAGATGGAAAGTTCAGAGAGAAGATTTTGAAGTCAGTTGGTTTTTGCAAACAAGACAAATAGGTTTTTGTACTCTACCTGTGTACTACTCTTTAAAATAACATTTTATTTGTGAAAAAAATAGAAGATCAAAGGTACTATTCCTTAAAATAACATTTTATTTGTAAAAAAATAGGAGATAGATTTTCTATCAATAGGCTGTTGTAGATTTTTTTATCATCCAAATCAGTGGTCCAGTCTGCATAACTGAATCTAAAATAAAAAAAATTTAAATGCTATTTTTTTTAATTTGTCTTTAGTTTATCCTTAACCACCATATCATAAAAAAAGTAAAAAGGGACAAAGTAACTTTGTGTTGATTTTTTTTTTCTAAATTGAAGTTATATTCTTTTGCGTGTAAAAAGAGAATAAACAATTCAATCAAATTTTGGAAGGATTTATAAAGGACTTCCTTAAGAGTTAAACTTTCATTTGTTCATATCTTGAGAAAAAGTATCTCTTGTTTTTCATTTCCATTGACATAAGAATGAATACTATAATTTACATTTTGAACAAGCATGAATCTAGCATCTATATAATAACTTCCTTCTTGAAAAGTTTTTTAGAGCTTTTATATGATACCCATGATTCCTCTCAATTTTTAATTCAATACACAAATGAACAGGTTCTATTACGTTGGCTATATGTTGTCTATTATCAACAATTTCCACTGAGGGTGGTAAATTGATTTCTTGAACGATTATATTCTCAGGACCTTTGAAAGAAATCGATGTGTCTTGTGTTTCATACTTATTACTTTTCAATACAATTCTTTCAATTTCATGAAATGATTTATCATTCCATAATGACAGCGTAGTACACGCTTGATGGCTTGCTAATGGTGATCTGGTGAGCTATGCATTTATTCACATACTCTGTTGACAACATAAGATAACTCTGGATGTGTGACAATAATATATTGTAATGCACCTACAATTGATCAGTAGAACTGTGGAACTTCAATAGCAGATGAACCATCACATGTTAACCGAGAAGATGATACATGACTGTAGGTTGTGACTTTGATCCAAACATCTTCGCTCTATGAAGAAGATCAATAATATATTTTGTGTGCAACAAGTAAAGATCACCATTAGTGAGCCATGTCACTTCAACCTCAAGAAAATAATACAATTGACCCAAGTCCTTTAAAGCAAAGTTTTGGCATGAGTTGTTAATAAAATCTTGAACAACAGTTAGAGAAGAACATGTTATAATTATATCATCCACATAAATTAAAACAAATAATGTGTTGTTATTTCAAAATTTAAAAAATAAAGAATGATCACTTTTTGAAGCTTTAAAACCCATAAGAGAAAGAGTATTAGAAAGTTTACAAAACCATGATCATGGGACTTGTTTAAGTCCATAAATAGCTTTATGAATCTTGCAAACAAGTGAAGAATCACATTAAGAGAATCCCAATGGTTGTTGCGTATAAATGTTTTTTTGAAGAGTACCATGCAGAAATGCATTATAATGTCAACCTGATATATTGGCCACCCAGAAGACAAAGCTTTAGAAAGGACCACACATACAATAGTTGGCTTGCAATAGGGCTAAAACTATCATGATAATCCAATCCCTTTACCTGATGAAACTCTTTGGCAGTAAGATGCGCTTTGTAATGTTGCATGTTTCATCAGCATTATACTTTCGTTTGAAGACCCACTTACAATCTACTATAGTTGCACCAGGCGAAGGAGATGTAAGAAACCAAGTTTGATTTGCAACCAAGGCATCATACTAAGTTTTCATTGCACTTAGCTATTCAGAACTTCGCATTGCTTGTTTATATGTAGTTGGTTTAAAAGGAATGGTAGAAGAAGTAACGAGAAACACCTTAGGTTTAAAAATACCAGATTTTTTTCACGTGTAACCATCAGATGACTATTTATTTGAGCTGAAATATCAGTAGGTAGAAAGTTTATGTTGTAGTTCGTCAGTTTGCATTTCAAAGGATTCTGTAGATATAGGTGAGGAAAGACTAAAAGAAGTAGAATGCAAGGAGTTATCATTATGACATATTTCAGAAGACAAATTAACAGTTTGACAAATTGATAATGAATCAATAACGGTTAAAACAGATAGTTGTTGATGAATAGAAACATTACTAGAATCACATGACATAAAAGGATTATCAGGCAAAGAAAAAGGAAACAATTTTTAATTAAAAATTACATGTCTGGAAATATAAGTTTTTCGTGATAAAGATAGATAAACATATCCCTTTTGATTAAAATTATAACCCAAAAACAAATATATAGATGGAAATCAAACTTTCGTGTATTATATGGGTGCAACATCCAAAAACTTTGTAAAAATTATAGTTTGGTTTCTTGTTGAATAACACTTCATAAGGACTACGATTGTTAAGAACAGGTGTAGGCAAAACTTTAATGATATGAATAATAGTAGCAAAAGCTTTCGCTAAAATCCTAAGAGGCAAAGATGAACCAACTAAAAGAGCTAAACTAGTCTCATTAATATGTCTATGTTTTCTTTCGACACCATTTTGTTAATGGGTATGTGTATATGTTAACCTATGATATATACCGTGTTCGTAAAAAAAGGGATGTTAAAGTTAAGAATTCCTTAGCATTGTCATTACACGCTTCTAATCTTATGATCAATTTGATTTTTTGAAAAAACTTTAAATCTTTTAAAAACATTTAGGGCTTGATTTATTGTGAATAATATAAAGCCATGTAAACTTAGAAAAGGCATCAAGAAACGCTACATAATACCTTGAATCATTTGTAGTATTTTCAGAGGAGGGATCCCATATGTCCATGAAAACCAAATCTAAAGGTTTATTGTAAACAGTAACAAAAGTAAAATATGGTAACTGATGCATCTTGGCAACAACACATGTATCACAAAAAGAAGCACTAACATTACATAGAATATTACACAACTTTATTACATTACGAACAATAAGAGCATAAGCATGACCAAGTCATTTATGCCATAACTTATTGCACTATTCACAAAAGATACAATTGTATTATTAGTAGATGATGAGATGTGCAAATGTAAAGGAGAAAAAACATAGATACTACCTCTAAGTTTTCCTTGCAGCAAAATTTGTTTGGTAGCTTGAGATTTAACAAGACAATGGTTAGTATGAAATTCAAAAAATACATCATTATCCTTAACAAATTTGGACATACTCAGTAAACTTTTAATGATATTAGGAACATGTACAAGTTGATTGAATTTAATAACAATGTCAGTGTGAGGTAGAGTATAATGTGCAGAATTAATATTAATGATTTTCATACCTGAGCTATTACCTAGTTTCACCACATCATTGCCATGATATGATGTTTTCTTGGAAAAACTACTGGTGTCATTTGTGATATAATGAGTGGCTTCACTATTAGGATACCACAAAGGATCATAGGAAAAAGATGGTATTTCCAACAAAAGAGTTTCAGTATTGTCGTTCTAGAGAGTGAAATACCTAGACGTGTTTGCAAAAATGCTTGAAAGATTATCATTACCATACCTGTTCCAACAAGTTAATGAAGAATGCCTAAACTTGTTACAAATTCAACATTGAATCTTTGTACTAGAAGAGGGAGAAATTGTCAAAAACCACGTATTCTTAATAGGATATTTATTTCCAAAATTACATTTTTGAAAGCCATTGTTTTTGTAATTACTACGTCCACCTTTGTTATGTGAAACAAAATACCTATTATTAAACCTTGATGAACCGGTATTAGACAAGGATCTAGACGCAAGATTCACTTGAATGATTTGTTGATCCGAAAAACGATGCTTTTCAAGTGGTTCTTCTTGAGTCAAGAGAAGAACTTTGATATCATCAACTTGATATGGATTGACGAGAAGTTACTGATATCACCAAATTGTCGTATTTATCATAAAGATTATCCAAGATGATTTTTATGTGTTTATTTGGTGTGACGAAAACTAATAATGTAGATATATGTTAATATTAAACTATCTATTCTAATTTTTAACCTTTTCACCTTGGACCTCATTTGAGTAGCAAAAATACATTTGCACTCTTTGCCAAACTTGAAAAGAGGTACGTGAACCAACCATTTGATTAATAGTGGCATTGTCATTGATGCTAATAACTAGGTTAGAAGAAACTGATTTTGATGTTCATTGTTGTCAAACGCAGAATTGATAACATTGGTTGAAGATGTAGTAGGTGGCGGCGTAAAAGATTTAAATGCGGCAGTGGTTGAAACTGTAACAGTAGAAAGAAAGCAAGCTCGGTGGAAGAATCCTCCAAAAAAATACAAAAACTTAAGACCTCTTAATGTTGCAAGAACTTATTATTATCAAGAAAATTGATATCATCTAGTTTTAATGTGATTGGAGTTGTGAAAGTAAAAAAGTTCTGAATACCTTGATAGAATAAAAGAGAGGAAGAAAAGAAAACACTGAAAAGGAAAAAAGACTTTTTAATATTATGAAAACTGCATATCACCGAACACTCACTGTTCTATTTATAGAGTGACACAACTCCTTATAAGGTAACAGCTGAAATGTTGACAAGTTAATAAGATAAAAATGTTATAAATAAAAATTCTTTGAAATTTATTTCTTCTATTAATTCATTGGGAACTTCGTTAATAAATAAACAACCTCTTAATGTTAGGATAGTAAGTTATTTTGTCTAACCCCTCAACTCAACGAATAAGAAATAGGTTAGGATGTATTTTTTTATTAAAAATTAAAATAAAAAATAATTTAAGATTAACAAATTATTTTAAGAGATATAAATATATAATAATATTATAATCTAAGTTATTAACACTTACCAATATAAATTAAATTTCAAATATGTTTTCTGATTTATCTAATTAAATACATCAACTAATTAAGACTTAAATATATTTATAAAAAAGTATACTTTAATATATATACATAGAAAAATAAAATTATAAAACAATGGTACAAAATAGGTTAGGACTATCAACTCGTCTAACCTTGACGGTTCAACTCATTTCACTCCACTTTAGACGGACCAATGTTAGGTCCAATCAAAACATACCAAATTGACTCATTTTATCAACGTAAGTAATATCTGGTGAATGTTTATTTCTTTTCTAAATAGTTTTTAAGTATAATAATATAATAAAAGATCAAATTAAAATTAGAATAAAATTATCAAAGATCAATTATCATTCTTTCAAATATATTACAGTATATTTCAATTTCTTTAACCTAAAACATTTTTATTTATACTAATTTTTATTTTTGAATTGTTTAAGAATTTAAAGGAAATTCAAGAATTCTGCTACTGTAATTGTTTATATATGCTTCTAAGTACTATTTAAAATTGATTTTGATATAAATTTCTAGCCCCGAAATCTATAAAACGACCAAAAGTTTGCAGTGTTGCCAAATTAATTAAAATATAGCTTTGAATGAAAATGTGGTGGAAAAAAAAATCATAAAAGTTTTATTTCCAAATAAAATATTAACTATACATGTTTTGAGAAACATATTTGTATTTTTATTTTCATATAAAATATTAACTACACACACACACACACACATATATATATATATATATATATATATATATATATATATATATAATTTAAATTTTTTTTTT
>Ga0209489_104952_pt1 | contig 23846 bp, 9 predicted proteins | sample SiratrowhiteBW_FD_187527 | JGI IMG/M metagenome (GOLD analysis project Ga0209489, IMG submission 187527) | Root nodule microbial communities of legume samples collected from California, USA - Siratro white BW (SPAdes) (version 2) | ecosystem: Host-associated > Plants > Roots > Nodule | place: USA...
TATATATATTATAATATTTTTAGGTTAATTTTTTTGTTAAATTTTTAGTCATGGTTTCAAAATTTATATTGATTCTTGAATGAGGCTTCTCTATATCACTTTATGTTCATGTCTATAATTTTTCATCTTATCCACAAGTGCAATTAAGCCCTTATTCAAATATTTAGGGATAAGAAACATTGCTAGCTGTAAAAGTTTTTTCGATGAGGCACTTGCCTACTTATGAATGAGAACTTATGAAATTTATAATATGTACATAAAGTATTATCAGTTTATTTAATAAACTCTAGAAAATGCTCTCTCAGAACAAAAAATACACTAAACTATTTTAATTGTATTATATTAGTGATAGAGTTTTCTATTGTATTTCTCTTTCCAACTTCGCAATAAATACATATATAAATTAATTAAAGAATAAAAATATATAATGGTAAAATTGATAAAAAAAAATTAATTAATATGATAACCAAACTTTATAAATGATATACAAATAAAAATTCTTTAAAAATCAATTTAAAAAATAGATTCAATAATTTATGAAAGCAACCTATATATATTTATATACGTGTGTGTGTTCAGACAATGTTACACATTGCTAAAATTTTAAAGGTTGAAATTTACTCAAATATAAATGTTTATGGTAGGAGGATTTAATGTGGACGTACATAGGTACAATCTTATAGTTAAAAATAAGATACAAATTTATTATTAAAATAAATATACACTGAAACGATAAAACAATTTTCGAAACAATATTTATTTACGTTTTTTTGTTAATAATGAACTCTGAATATTATATTTAAATACAATAAGCAACCTAATTCCGTTTGCTTTTTGTTTTAAATTTAAAATTCGAATTAAATCTTTTGGTTTAGAGAAAAAAAAAGTAATTTATAATAAAAGTAAAAAAATAATTTTGATGATTTTTAGCTTTTAAAATTAATTTTTGATATTTTGTAATCGATTTTGAGTCTGGAGGCAGTTATAGTAGTAGCATAGTATATATGATTCATAGAAGTGTTCTCTGAGCACGCATGCTTGCATTAGATCTACGTTTTGGGGTGTTCTCCCAAAGAGTCAAAGACCCAATGCCTAAGGACTCTTCAACATCAAGCAAAAACACTGCCCTATAACCCTATTATTTTTACTTCTGGAAATTCTGTCGGCGTGGGAAGCTATTTTTGTAACTTCACTTCATATTACGATCACCATCATCATGGAAAAAAATCATGACGTAGCTGTTATTGGACTACAAAATTATTCCCTTTTCCAAATAAAAAAGAAAAGAAGTCTTTCATATTATTATTATTTTCAAGCATCATTGGTGCATTTATAGGTAATGAAGCAGCATATATAGTAACCAAGGTGGCCCATACAATAATTAGAATATGTAATAGTTGGAATTTGAAGCAATGATAGAGGTGTGGCAGATGAAGAGGGTTATGGAAAAAAAAGAAAGAAAAGAGATTTATGATGATGAAGTGAGGGTATTTATTTATTGAGCAAAATATATAGGGTTGGAAGAGAGATGAGAAATTGTTGATCTGACAGAATAAGTTTGTGATATTCTGTCTCTCTTACTTTCCCACGTTCCCCGACCAGCATGAATTATGAGCTTTGACACATTCACAAAATGTTTTTTATTATTTTTGGAAGCTTGTTCTCGATTTATTCTTTGTTGCTACTCAAGTTGTTTTCACAAGAAAAACAAACTACACGTATAAATTTTTCTCAAAGTACTATCATTTTTAAGCAAGAACAATTTCGTTTGTAGAATTATTCAACTGCGATACATTTTTATTACTTTTAGAGAGACAAGCAATTAAACGGAACAATTAACATATTCATTTTAAAATTATATAGCCTCAATCCATTCTTTCTTGTGTATTTCTTGCAATTCTTGAAAATGGTAGAGAATCTCCATCCATGTGTTGGTGACCTGTTATTTTCTAATATTTAGTGCCATGAAATCAACACTCAATTTTGGTCAACTTTTTTTAAATTTCTTATTTTTTGATATAATTTAAATTTCGTATCTTAGGTCAGAATCATCTAACACCCTATATGATTAGTAATGTATCCAAATGGTTAAGAATTATTTAATGTTTGCGGTGCAACACTCGTATATTCAAGAAGGATATGTTGAATAAGTATATCAAATGTGACATCAAGTGAGTATATAACTCATTTGATTAAAAAGTTTGTAAGAACTAGTGTACACTTTTAAAATTTATTGTGATTTTTTATGAATAAAAAATATCAAAATTGTAAGTTTGCACTTAGTTATTTTAAAACTAGAAAATATTTCGCATCAATAGAATAATTATTTAAAAAAATTAAAAATTATCTTAATATAAAGAAAATTAATTTACAAAACTTCGTGTAACCTTAAAAAAAGTAATTCTTCAACACACTACTTCATTTTAACATGTGATAAATTATTTAAAATAGAAATAAATAAATAATAATAAATTATATGAAAATTAATATAAATTATTATTATTAAAATAATATCATATGATTTGTCAATTAATCATCTTTTGTTAAACAAAGTTTAAAAGTCACAAACAAATTAGGTTGTTATTACTGTAATATGTAGAATTTTGATAAAATATCCTAAAGGAATGAGGGTACTTTTAATAAAATTTATTCCTTTGCCAAATTTAAAAAGAATTTTTGTCTGCAAAACAATAGCGATCTTATCTAATACAGTGTTGAGCCACATTAGTTTTTTCCTTAAAACAAAATGGATTAAATATGTGTGGTTGGAAATTTGATCACAGAGTCTATTTGTATGAAAAAAAAATATATATATGTTAAAAGAGATAAAAACAGTTCACTATAAAGTCTCAATACTTGACAGGAATTTGACTAAAAAATAAGGAAATTTCACAAGAAATATCTTGGAACTACTTGACACGAGCACATTTTACAGTTGACTGAACGAACAGGGTTTGAAGAAAAAAAGAAAAGAAAAATTAAAGAACTCCTATTCAATATATTTTACATGAAGCCTTGTGTTAATGTAACCCAAGTGTGAAGCAAACAAGGTGGTTGAATTTCTGAGTTGTCCAATTTTCCTGTTTTCCAGAAGAGCCCACTCCACCACTTAAATTGTAACTCTTAGTTTGGTTGAAGCATTTAGTGCACAATACATAGTTAATTACATTTAAAAGCCTTTCTTTATTATATATCTCATGAGAAATAAGGAGCACATTAATTCCCGTGAGGATAACAGTATACACCTCATGAAACTTTTATTAAACATCAAAGTTAGCAATTTAATGTGTAATCCAAATGAAGAACTCGTCACATATCAACTACCTGTACTTCCATGAACATTGGCATCTGCTAGTAACTTTTTGTCTACAAAGTTCTTCCAATTTCCAGTTGTGTAGATTTGTTTTTATCTTGTTTTAAGTACATCACTGACACCATAGCTTACCTCATCATCCCTTCTCAATAATAAAACCAACCTACATAGCAGCCTCATTGACTTCACTCCCTTTTTTAATGCTCTTTTGAGCATATCGGTTATGATAACCAAGAGATACCACTTTTCAGAATAATGGTATATCACAAGGCAGATGGGCCAATTGCTCATTATACAGTCTCAGCTATGAGCACATCCACTACCGTAAAACATGACATAAAGATATAAAGGGTTTTTGCCTTTGACCTTTACACCAACATAGAGACTTAAAACATCAACATAATGCTTATTTTCTTTCAATATCCATGATTTAACTAGGTAGTAGTAGATCTGTCATAACAAATGCATTGAATAATATTGAAACCATGTGGGGGAAAACCAGATGGACCCATTTACATTACTTTAGCTCTAAGATTGTCTAAATCCATTATGATGTAGTTGAATCATCATAGTTGGTGCTTCCACACTTGTCTCTTCTTTTTCCTCCAAAATACGATATTTTTTCCCCGCAAGGGAGGTGACGTAGAGTAATGTATCAGATGGATGTGTTTCTACAAATAGTTGAACTCCACTTAATCAATAAATAAACTTAACTAGGATTAGGTTGGTTTATTAAAAAAAAAAAAACCATTTTACTCCACATTCATATATCTGTCCCACACGTGTAATTTTGGTTACTAAATGCACGTTAAAACCTACAAGTACCATTATAATAATCTAAAAACATTTTCTCACTTTTGGTTGTTGAAAATCTACACGGAAGTGTCACTAAATGCTAAAACCAAACGGAGCATGTGAACTTGAATTGATTGTACTGTGATGTGTACAAAACAAATCAGTGAAGTTTTTATTTTTGTTTCAGCGGAATACTAGAGGTGATATAAAAAGCACATTCAGGATCCATGTCTTAGAAATCCAAGTCAAATTACCTTAAGGACCTGAAATTACTAGAAAAAGGAAAATATGTAGGAAGATGAAAGTTCACTCTTTTTTGTATAGCTTACACTGCACAACAATAATAGGGTACACTCAATTTGTGAAGTTCCATTCAAGATATCCAAAATTTTAATATATTCTGTGAATCAGAATGACAGAGGGAGAAATATCATCTGAGGGTGTTCATGATTCGTTCAATGCTAATTATAACCTTAAAAATATTATTTGAAAAGGTGTACTAATTCTACAGCCACCTCATTAGTATGATTTAGATAGAGTCTATCCCAAGCCTTGCATGTTTGTTTAGGGTATACTAAGTATGTAGTTTTGTACAGATAGACTACAGAGTTTACGTACTTGTGTTCATTTGAAAGAAAGAGAAGGTTAGTTTAACAACTTGCTAGCTGTTATCAGCAGCCACTCGAGCCATCTCTGAAAATCTTTGGGAATCACATTCATACATAGGAAACACTTACAAATAAAAAATGTGCACAGAAAATAAAAAAAAGTCAAATCAATAATATGGCAGTCTCTTTCCACTGTGGTCCAGTACATATTGTTTCCGCATGGGATCATGTAATTTTCACTCATCATGTGTTTTTATCACATGAAATACAGCAAAGAGCGTATATTTTTGTATTTAGAGATTTAGATGTTTGGTACCAACAAAAAAAAACAAAAACCAAAGTGATAAAATAAATTAAGAAAAATATCAGTCATCAGTGATCTCTGAATTAACAGAAGGAGACAAAGCACTACTTCCTATACTTGTATTAACATATTACAATAAGTTGGGTTTCCAAAGACATATACTTGTCTTCACATACCATATTTTAGAAACTAAAAACAAAGATCAAGGTTTAGAAAAAAATTAAGAAAAGAGGGAAAGAAATACCTCTTTCTGGGTTTTCTTACAACAACATGAACACAAGGACATTGACAGCTAGGCATCATCACAATTCACAAGCTTAGAGGGACCTGGGACTAACATCTTCACAGGTGCTTCTTCTTGAGCTTGGAAGGTAGACTAAAGACTCAGAAACAGCACATGTTCTCTTGCAAGAACCATAAAGGCTAATGAACCCAAAACGATCACTCACACTCCTTGGCACCTTAGCTCCACTCCACAAGCCTCTACTTGTTTCTTCACTATCATCCTTTGAGCATTCCACCAGTGCAGCAAAGAAAGGATCCCTTTGGAAAACACTTTGTACTGAGTTCTTCTTCCTGACCCTTGCTTCTTCGTGACTGAGCTTCTTAGAAGAGTGTGTGGTGGTTGGTGGGGGCAATGGTAATAGTTTCAAGGATGACTCTTGCAGCTTCTTTTTGGAAGTCTGTTTCTTGGGAATTCCAGGCAAGTGTTCCCAAGAAAATGGAACACCTGAGAATCTAAGGGGAGATGCAGGACTGAGAAGTGGATCCTCAGGGAAATAGAACGATTCAAAGGAGGAAGAGGAGGAGGAGGAATGAGTCCTGCGAGATGAAGGGTACCTTCCTGTGTGGAAGATGTCACATTGTTTTGGAACAAGCTTGGCATGCTGACTAACACTTGCTGCTGATGATGAAGAAGAAGAATCCATTGTGTTCCTTTCAGGAAGAGAAAAGATGTCTCACAAAACTTTCTCTCTCTCTACCTCTCATTGCACATTTTATTATATAGGCACAAAGACAGATACATCTACCACTCCTATTTTAACAAGACTTTATTTTTTATGCACTTCGACGTAAACTCATCAAAATCATTTATACCTATATTTTCAAAAACATTATTAAAAAAATTTAATATTGATAACTTTAGTATAAAAAATTTAATCTATGGAATAGACAAAACCACTTGGTGCAATGTCTATGCTATATTTACAAAGTAAAAAGTCACAATCTTATTAGGAAGAATTCGTGTCTTTCTAATACAATTTCAATTATCTCAATTATCAGAAAATGAAATTATAAAAAGATAACACGATTTTAGTATTAATGATTATGCTCTTACAGTAATATTAAAATTGTATAAATATGACATGATTTTTTACTATGTTGAAATCGTGTCAACATCACACAATCTCAATATAATCTCGATAACATTAAAATCATCTAAAATACACACAATTTCATCATTAACTTTGAACTCGTATTATCTTTTTACAATTTCATTTTTACAAAATGAAATCATACTGAAATTGTATAATAGATGCATAATTTCTCTGTAATAAAATTATACCGTCTATGTACAATTTGTCCATCGTGAAAATAAAACCTATCATGAGAATATTGCTTGGAAATTACCTCAAAAGAGGAAAATTTTCCCTACACTATAACCATAACTTTTAAGGTAATATAAAAGTTAATCAATTTTTTAAAAGCTAAATGAAAATGTAAAATTGTTTTATATATAACACACCACATTTTTTCTCTAATTAAAAAAAAAATAACTAATTATAACACACATATATACAGATGAATTAATTGAGGTCGGAGGAAAAGTAATTACTTGTGGTTTGTGTGATAAGAAGGAAAAAAAGACAATGATATTATAGAAACAAGAAAGACCCATAGCATTGATGGAGGAGAGAAAATGGAAAAGATGGGGATGATAAAGGCATGATTTAAATAGGGAGGTTACCATAAAGAGTGGTTAGGAAGCAATCACATGGATGGTGGTGGCTGGATGGGCAAAGATGAGGAATTGCAGCTACACAGAGCAGTGCAGGTTTAATTCAATACTCTTGTCTGTGTTCATTTGGAAGAGTAGCTAGTCAATCTCATCTACAAAATCTACACATCAAACCATAAATGCACACACCATATGTTTCAAACATTTCCACTGTCAATTTATTTACTTCATCTTCCATTTCTAACACTCTAAATTTTTCACTTTCAACATTCTTTTCCAACGCAAGTGTGGTTTTTTCTGGTACACTTCAATTTTTCGTACCAGTCTGTCCTCCAATTCCTTGTGCTAGTCTAAAAAAGCATCATGGGGTACAATTTTTCATCCACTTGTTTGGGGTAAAACTATTTTTTCATAGAATAAAGCCTATGGTGGGGTTTGTACACATTATGTTTATAATATATTTTTGGTACATGTACTTTTTTTACAGATAAAATATAGTTCTTAATTACCGGTATGTTTTCTCAAGTTATAAGAAACATCATTTTTTAGTTTCTATACAAGTTATTTTTAATTATTTTTTATTTTAACCTCATTTATTATCTAGGGATTCGAAGTATAGAAAATAAATGTAGGATTAACCAATTTTTTTTGTTATAGAATGAATTCTCTTGGTTAAAATTATGCAGTGAAATTTTATAATGATGATCATGGTACTGATACAAATAGTACATTTTCAGTTCCGACATGTGAATTCAATATATTTTGATTTGATCACCTAACTCAAAAGATATATAGTGGATTCCTTCCCCATTTAAATTTTTTTCTTGCACAAAATTGGAATTGCTGTTTTGGAATGTGAAGTAAAACAAATGAACAAAATAGGTCAAGATGCGATTTTGCTTTATTAGATCTTGAATTTCATATTTAATTTTTTATGAAATTAAAATATGGAAAAGAGTAACTTCCATTGATGAGTTTTTCAAAAATTATACTAAGATTCCAACTTTCTTAAAATTCTCTACAAATTTTTAATTGTTTTAAAATTGTATTTCTACATATATACCTCTTCTCTTAAATTTTGTAAATATTACAGCATTCAATGATGAATAGAAATGCATGTTATTTTAATCTAAATTAAGAAAGAGACAAACAAAAGAAGGGCAGAAATGGTAAGTGACGTGATAATATAGAAAGAGATGAAAACGATTAGTGTGAAATAAAAAGTTTGCCCATATATGCAATGAGTCTCGGGCCTTGTATGTGGGGGTTTAATACCCTTTGATTAATCACAATAATCACACATTTTATACGATTATAACTTTTTTTATGAGAACAGAACTCCATTTTTATGTAAGAATGAAACTAAAAATATTAATTATTAAATCTTGTTATAAATATTAAGATACATAGTTTTATTAAAAACTGTAATTTTTTAAGTAATGTAATATTAATTTTCTTTCCGTAAAAATGATTGATATTCATTACTCGAAATAATGTTGATCAAATTAGGTAATTCTAGAATTATTGTAATAATATATTTAGAATTCAAATATTTTCTATTCACCCTTTAAAAGTTTTATTTTTCATCTTCACTTTTTATTAGATGTTATACTCAAATAATCCATTTCTGGAATTCACTACAAGAAAAATAAGTCGGCTAAAAGCTGACAACCGAAAATAACATCGGTTTAGCATTTTCAAATGGATAGACCCTAAAATAATAAAAACTAAAATATAGCATCAGGCCATAATAGAGACACTCAGTGGAATACAATGAAAAAAACAATTTAATATTGGTAGAATTTATTTACAGTCTGAAATCTTTAAATATAAATCATACGTGATGTCGGTGAAGTATGGTAGTTGTGCAAATTATAATACTAATACAATATAACCTTGATTTAAATAATGTTATAGAACGTATATATACAAAAAATAAGAATTTTACAAAGTTGGTCTAGCCAACACTTAAAAATAATTGAAACAATTTTATACATATTTTAAGCTTCGCATTAATATTTATTTAGATAGACTTAATCGATTCTATTTGGATTCTGTACAAATGATTTAATCTATTAAATTTAGCAAAGAATGGATAAACAATAAAAAAGAAACATAGTTTCGAATCCATGAATATGAAACGGACACAGTAGCTAATTAAAATCCAAATACATAAAAATCAAATTTAGTCTGAAATATAAAATTATTAGAATTTCATTTTGGACCAAATAATTTACAAAGAGAAGTTTCATATAGTTAATAATACAACAGAAAATGAAAGTGCTAAGTGATGAAAAAATTTTGAATTTGTCATAAGTCGATGAGTTAACATATTGTATTAGATGTTAGTGGAACCTGTCGTACAATTTGAATCTAGATATGAAAAGATGCAAAACATACCATTGATAAGAACACAGTACTAAACACATGACAAGAAAAAAAGCAGTACGAATTACATGAAAAAGAACGAAACCAATCTTAGCTTGAACACTCATTTGCAAAGCACGACCTATATAAAATATTGAAACACTCCATGTGTGGAACTGTAGTATCCTTCTAGTGAAAAGTCTCAAATTCATATCATAACATTTTAAAACATAAACTTCGTAGTAAAACAAATTTAGTAGCACTATAACAATTTTTAAAGTTTTAACCTAAATCACATTAGTGGGTACTTAGGAAAATAAAGTTGAAGTTCTCAACAATGTGATACATTTATAGGATGATTCAGACAAATTTTGGACGGACTCTTTTGACTCCCTACCACAAAACCCACAGAATCACAACAATATTAAAATATCCAAACAATATCAAAATATTCAAATTAAAATTCTAAAAGAAAAAAATTGTACTCTGTATTTATGATGTTATATACGGTTTGACAGCTTATGAATGAACTCTCATATTAGAAGTTGGATCAAACTAAAAAATGAAATCTTTTCTTACATGTATTCTACAATTTGTGATTTTTCTACCATCACTTATCTTTATATGTAACTTATATCTATTAACAAAGTATATGTTGTATGATGTTGCAGATGAATTTGATCATCCATACTATGGGTGGATCAACTCATTCTTCTCATCATTAATATGTGTATTAGTCATGTGAATTAGGTTTAGTAATTTGATTGTATTAACAAAATATAAACATTATAGATAATGTCATTTACATAGAATTTAAACCATTTTAGAAAACGAATTATGTATAGAACTTGAAGTTTGTTCGTTGTTAAGGTTATTAACTTGTGAGACCAATCTTCAAATAAATATATAATTAGTTATACAATTATAACATTTAGTGTTATGTGTAATTTAATAAAAATAAAATTATTGGATGACTTATACAAGTATTGGTTTAATTTCAATGGAATTGATAAGGATATGTATATGAACATAATAAAATTTGTAACATGCTGAAGTTTGTAAATATAATATTATATTTTTGTTATATTTTTTTACTTTAAATCAAAATATATATTTTGTAGAAAAATATATATATAAATAAATATATCGGTCACTCGACCTTTCGACATTTGGTCGCTTGATCATTTGGGAGTTTGGACTAGTCCAACAAAATTATTTAAGCCACTTAAGAGAATAATAACCCTGCAAATTTTAATTATTTTAAATCTGTTTATTTTAAGAAAGACGTAAAGTTAGAAAATGAAATGAATGTGATAGGGGTAAAATATCTACCTATCTTAATAAAATGAATGTGATAGGGGTAAAATATCTACCTATCTTATTTAGATAAGATGAGATAAACTTATTTCTCATCATTTCCATTCTATTACCTTCACCCTCTTCACTAAAATAAATCAATGAATAAAATAAAACCATAATAATAATTACAGCATATATATATATATATATATATATATATATTATAAATAGATGACTTTGGGTCACTGAAAAAAAAAATATTGAAAAGAAAGAGAGAAAACTAGAATAGTAAGAAAGAAAAAGAATCAAGAAACCTCAATTTATTTTTTCAACTATCAAAAATAATGGGAAAGAGACATGTATATTACTATTTATTTTCAATCTTTCATTTAAGTATCACTAAATCTCACAATTCTTTAATTATTTCACATGCTTATTAATTTCTTTTAAAATTCACTACCAATATGCATACTAATTTTAAATTTTGATTTCATTGTATTTTTATGTACTGATTCATATTTTTAAGTTTCACTCTATAAGTGAACACATGATCGTATTATGCCTTACCAGAGTACTTATGGAATACTTGTGATTGGAAAATTAAATTGGTAAAAGTTGTATATTATATGTGATATTAAAATTGTTCATCTACCACTATTCACTGTAATTATTATTCCTATATATATATATATATATATATATATATATATTTCGGAAATGGAGATGAGGAAAAAATGAGAAGAAAACGTTGAAAAAGGATGAGAGGGTGACGAAGTTATCGCTTATGCAAGCAGGTATAACTCAACTTTCTATAGGCACCCTCTGATTGGACTAACTGACCCCCTTTTGCCTTATAACTCTTTGTATAAACAGCTCAAGATGTAAAGGCCCAAATTTGCCCTCTCTCAATTTACTCTCAAAGCATGCTATTTTCACTGTTTTTATAATACTACTATATCATTCCTGATATAAAACTAAAACTATCCCCACAAAAATTAAATTCAGAATTAAACCTAAAAACTACATTCCATTAAAACCTTTTAGACTATGTCACACATTTATGTATAAAGACACAACTTCTTACAAATTATTGTCCTTTGAGTATTAGAAAAAAAACTCACATATTCTCTAATTTATTCTTTTTAAGAATTTATATATCAACATATCTACACACTTCTCAATTAAAATTTCTACTGAGCTTATCCTATGTGTGAAATTTTGAAACTCTTATTTTTATTCACTTCTAAAAAAGTTTTAATTAGACCAACGTATTGATAATATTTCTTTTTAAAACTTCTTAATTCTCATAACGTAGTTAATCAAAAAGATTTTTAAACTATCAACTACTTATTAAAATTTATTTCACATATAATTTTAAATTATTTCTTATAAAATAAAAAAAATCACCATCTACAGATATATAAATATTAAATTCCTTATATTTTATAATGTGTCACAAATTCTTAATTTAGTCAAGGTTTATTGAATTGGTTTTTATAAGTATTATTGATATTACATCTCTTTACTTGATTTAATTGATTTTCCTTTTATTATTAATTTTAACACGGTTAACGCATTTCTATTTTGATCCATATAAATATAAAATATTTTTAGTTTAGTATTATATAATAATTTTTAAATGAATATATATATATATATATATATATATATCATTTTTAACTTTTATTAAAATTAAATTAAAAACATATGGGATTTATAAAAATCTTATGTTTATTTTATAGAATTTTAAAATACTTATCAAACAAAAAATATTACCATCCACGGTAATATAAATATTAAGTTTTTAATATTTCAACATGTCACAAATTATTAATTTAGTTATTATAATAAAAACTGATTGAATTGGTTTTTATAAATATATTATTAATTTTAATTTTATTTATTTTATATAAATTATTTTCCTTTTCTTATTAATGTTATCACATTTTTAATTTCATATATATATATTCTTAGTTTAATATTATATAATGATTTTTTAATTAAATTTAGATAGATAGTTTTTTATTTTCAAATTTTATTAATATTAATTAAAAATGACTGAATATATACAATTAAAAATTATATTAGACATGCACCAAATAAAAAATACATAAATTTCATTTTACATGTTTGTAAAAAAAAATATTCCTTTTCTTCTATAAACTCAAAAGTGTCGGTTAAGCGGACGTGATTTTATTATGTAATAAAATGTCAGTATAGTTGACACTATATTTAACAAAATATATTTGCGTTGGTTTAGTCTATATTCATACTTCTGTATTCATTTTTCTTTTAATTTATTATATTCACTTTTATGTAGGCTCGAAAGTATTATTATAAATTTTAAATATAACATTATTGAACTGTTTGTATTGTTAAAGTTCATTTATACAAATTTACGTTATTTTTTATTTAAAATTATTTTACAATCATTTTAAAGTAAGTGTGGCCAACTCTAAATTATAAACTTTTATTACGCCCTATATTTGGGTGATACTGTTTATTTGTAGCTAATAAGCTTTTTTGTAATGATCAGAGGACACTCAATTTATATGTATTTAAATAACATTACTTTACAAACGACAACACCGCTGTACTAGTTTAAATATGTTTTCTTGAAACTAAAATTAGTTAAAGTTAAATTACTAAACTAAAACTTAGTATTTTAATTATATAAAATATATTTTTATTAATACTTGAAATTTTGAATTTTTTTTTAAATTTTTGAATGCTTTATGAAAGCAGATACTAGTTGAAGTGAAATTTGTAATTTCAAATTTACTCAGTTGTTTAAAAACATGTTGTAACAAAAAAAAATCTTGATTTAAAAAAAAAATGTTAGCTATCTTTTTTGAGAGTGAGAATAGTTGTAATTCAACAATAACATATATTGTTTTAGGATAAAATTTTCATATAATTTAATTTTAAATATGATTATAAATATGTTCTCCAAGTTTGGAATATTTAGGATTAAATTAGTAGTTTGAAATTTAGCATACTTAATTATTTAAAATACTATGTATATTTTATTTAAATTTTACATTTAAAATATTAATTGAAAACATTGGGTTAGATAATTAAGTTCATCTTTACTAATATAATCATTAAAAACTGTCAAAAAAATTTATTAAACTTTTATATTTTAAAACTCTGTCATAAATGCTTTTTAAAATGAGAATAGTTGATGTTAGTTTAGTAATTTGAAATTCACTGGTTTTAATATTTTAAAATTCACATAATTGTCTTAGTAAAAGTTTTAATTTAAAAAATATTAGAAATGAGTCTAAAAAAAGTAAAATCATACTCACAAGGATTTAAGTTTTTTATATGATTAATTGTATGTAATATTATATATATATATATATATATATATATATATATATATATATATATATATATATATATATATATATATAATATTTTGTCGTGTAAGACGTAAATAGTAAGAAGTTGAACTTTTCTCTTTCAATCTTTCGGGCCTACATTAGAGAGGTGAGTTAAAATATCATTTTTAATTTATAACATGTCATAAAAGGTTTTAAAAATTGAAATTTAAGTTTAATTTAATTTTACAACCTTATTTTATAAGATTAAGTTAAATTAATCAAAACTTAAATACGAAGATAATATAGACTGATCTCTTGTTTTAAAACTTATAACGTGAAATCATATATCTATATCAATATCAGTGAAAAGTGTAACAAAAGGTTGTTCGAAGATAAAAAAAAATGATGGTATATTATGGTATTTTTAATTAGTCGTTTATCCATTTGTGAAATTAGTTTAATTTATTTTATTTGTAGTATGAAGTGAAAATGGTGAGTGGTATACTGATTTTGGAGTAGACCGATGAGTGAGTTCTTCCCAACTCTGTTCTCCAAGCTTCCTACAAATTGCAAAAATTGTGGTGGACGTGTTTTGGACAAGTAATAATGTTTCCGATACTTGGCATTAACGATTTCCCAATGAAAAGAAATGGCAGAGCTAAGAGGCAAGAGCCGTAAAAAAACTTGGAAGATTATTTATATATATTCCATTAGGAAGAAATTTCTTTATTCCTTCCCATAACATTCCGAATACAGAATGAACTTAAGAGATTTGAAATCCAAATCTACAATTACACTTCTTTTCTCTCTTCACTTCAATTTTGTTTGTTAATTGATTCTCTAACTTTACAATTACAACAGAAAATCTCTCATTCATTCTTCATCACAGTTAGTAGGAATCAACTAGCCAGACTGGCCTTGTGTAAAAGTGGTCACTGCTGCACCAGGAGCCAGCAAATTGATCCATCCTTCTCTGCATTAATTCAAGCTTTCCCAGAAGAACCAAAATCAGAATTTTTCAACTCTTGATGCGCCTCAATGCAAGGTAAGCCAATAATCTGTAGAACACAAACATGAAAAGCAACACCCCAGTGCAGCCCAGAGGGCCAATTTGCCCCACCACATCCTCCTCAACAAACCTGCACCCGCTCTTATCACCATGATCGCAACCTAATAGATATGATATCTTCTTGCCATCCTCATATTGGATTCTGGTCAGCAGCCTGTAACAGTAGAAGGTTGTGGATATATATTTGATCCAAGCCATGCAAGATGGCACCTTATGGACATAGTATCCACCTGTCAGCACAAATGCAAGCATTGTAACTGCTGCCACTGTGGAAGCCTGTTTGGCATCCATTATTGCTGCACCTAAAGCAAGCCCGAGACCCTGTGAAACCATCACGTATCCAAGCACAACCAACAAAGTCAACACAAAAGACCACAAATCTGGCTTTAATCCACCCATCCAATATGTAATAATGAGGAAAATCGTGGGAAGAATAAGCTCCATGGGCAGGTCTCCAACAATTCGAGCCATGAAATATGAGGACAATTTGTACATACCAGAAGCTCGCTCTTTCATAAAGATGGCACGTTCTTGAGGGAATGCAAATACTGAGTTAAAAGACGGGAAGACTCCCCAGAAGATGGAAATGAAGAAGAGTAAGCCAAGTCTATCTTGAATGTTCCTGTAATCTGAGTGCCACCACATCAAACCAGCTAATAGCGCTGCAGCAATAACTTGAAAGACTCTCAGAGTGTTGAAGGATTCGTGTTTTCTTTCTTTGAGGCTCCTCTGGAGTAGGATACTGAATTGGTAAAACCAATCAAAGAAGCTAACCCTGTTGCTACGTCTACATTCCTTCGCACAGCTGCTTCTCAAAGGGTTTGGGCTTTTTGTAGGAACAGTAGCAGTGTCCATGCAAGCAGCTTTTACCTTGGGACCCAGTATTGTGTTGTATGAATGGATTAGGTTTTGCTTTATGTTTGGTTTATCTTTTTCACTTTGACCATCGACGTGGCTAACACCTGCGGGATTCAAGCCAAAACTTGATTAATATCGTAGAATTCCCCCCTTGTAAAATTATGTAAAGTTCATTCTATTTAGGCATTCCAACTCTTATGCGAACTCGACAGGTGCAAAATAACCACAAAATAAAACAATAAAAATTGCCTAGTGGTAATATATATCTATATCAAATACTATCATTTCAGTCTTTTTATCACATATATACATTTGTCTCTGTAAGTGTTACTAACATTTCATGTCCACCAACCTTTTTTCTCCTTTGATTTAAGAATCTGGATTGCATTCAGTAAAGAAATAGGCTGGGCCGGGGCTAGCTTCATATTACTATTTGGCAAAAAGGGTATACAATACCATCACCACGACAAAGTAGGAATGGAAAGGGATAATCCGCAATAAAAAGACAAAGATTGAAGACTTCAACCAGAAGTCCTTATCCAAAGCAACAAAAGTTATATTATTCATATAATAATTAAATTTATATAACAATTTATTATTTTCTTGTCTCTTTCTATCACTTTAATCATCTTATCTCCTTCTTCTCACTCGTTGCTATATATTTATTATATAGAAACAAAAATTATATGTATAAATACAATTTCTAGTGGAATAAACTAGGGTAAAGTGAAGATGCAGCACTATGGCGATGCCCTATGGAAAAATATTGTAAATGGCTTTGCATATTACATAAAAAAATATTGAAGCTGAAGAACCTACGAGGAATAGGATAGGTCGAAGCAGGGATAAACTAAGTGACGATATGTTTGAATTAATTAAACAAGTACTTTGATTATTGAAAAAGGGGTGATTAGGGGCATGAACGTGCTTAAATAGGACAGTGGGACTCGTAAAAGCTGACTTATGTTAGTGTTATGGTGAGTCTCCACTAAGATTGGTGCTGGCACTGCTGACTGGGCCACAAGCTCCCACTTTGATTTGCATAATATCGATGTAGCTATTTACTTTCATTTCATTACACCTTTCTGCCATCAGACTTCACTTTTAGGGAGAAATGTTTATGTTGATGTAAAGCAACCCAACACGTGTTGCTCTCTAACAGATCCTAAGATGAGGAGATTCTAAAAAAGTGGGAGGAAAAGAGAAAAAGAAACAAAGTGAACGGGAAAAGAGAATCACTGCAAAATTGGCCAGATCATTGTCAAAGAATTGAAGGTCAAGTTTTTTTTTCTACATATGTAATGATGAATACGGAACAGCCCCAAGACCATGTGCTCGAGTAGGTCAAGATTAATTTATAACAAAATTAAGCATTTATAAGAAAGAAAAATATTTTTTCTATTTAATTTTTTTAATATATAGCATCGATTAAAACATTAGGAGCAAAGAGTAGCTTTATTAAAGGCAATAACATCAAATCAACGTACACCAGTTACATGTAAAGCAATGCAAAGTCTCAACATAGAACATACTGGCAAAGATAAATCCTAAACCCCAATTTAATACCTCTTATACCCCGAAGTCCATAGAATACAAGATACCTATAAGAGGTGTAAATTACTTTAGAATTTTATCACTTTTTTTTTAAGGGTAGACAGGGATTTAGTGTGCCACCTTTCCCAGGTGCCCTTCGTATTATTTTTCCTTTTAAGAGCTGCTTGATGGTTTCTCACGCTATCAATGGCGTCATCAACCTTAATATCGACATTATCATCATGGTCCCAAGAATCAACGAAAAAGGTTAAGAGAGACACATATCCTAACAATATTTTAGTGCCCAAGGTGTTGAACTCCATATAAGATAAAAATACCTAGTCAAAGAGCACTTACCATAGAGTTACTAATTTATGAAATATTTTATCAGAGTTGTGCTTAGTGATATCACCAACCAAAATCTAGCTACACTAAAAGAAGCAAACAGAAGCACCAATAAAAGGCCAATTATCTACAACTCAAAGACTCCGGTCCACTGCCTAAGCATTTCCAACTTTATACCAAGTCACGTTCTCTTTTGACAGGCCACAAATAACTTTACTCCACATAGCATGCAGTTTTCAACGATTACTACACTACCCTACTCAAATTAATTACATCTGTCCTTCAACAGATGCTAAAAGTTGAAAATTATTCAGACAGCTTATACTAACTTCATATCTTATCAAACCAATTGCATAACATTCTTTGTTATGTTTGAACTCGACAAAGACACGAGAAAACAAAGACGTTAGTTCAAAAAGAAAAGAGAAAACTGCAAAATTATCCAATGTAACTTTGAAAACAGATTCTGTTTGTGAATTGTGAATTATATCTGCACCAAGATGTTACTTTCTACTCAATAATTTTTTGTCCTCGTACATGCTCAACCCAAATGCCTATTTTGGACATCACAACAAAAGGATTGTTGATTCTGATGTTATTCTTTCTAAAGGATATAAGAACAACTTGTTCCTATTGAAAGGATATGGTATGGTAACAAGGGGCCACGCCTGCATAAGTCCATGAGCGCATGATATGCATCCTTCTATTTTTCTTCTAAATTTGGAATATATCCGGACCCACGTAAAAATTGACACCATACTGAGTTTGATTGGGAATTAGAAACTCTAAACTACTTTCTGTGTTTCTTAAACCACCCTTCGTCTCCACTCTTCTGAGGAGATTTATCCAATCACTTGATTTCCCATCATTCATCTCTCCTGTTTCCTCTTCTCCTTCCTATCCACACTCCATTATAAAACACACCCTTAATTCCCTCCATATCCTAGAAAATTCATTATTTAAAATCTTAAAGAAGCTACGTCCAGCTTACTTCCAAAATGCTTGGTAAATCTAGACTTAAAAAAATTTACTTATCAAAGTGCAAGTTAATTTAAAGGGAAAATTTTGCATGCCTCGCTGGAGGAGGCAAATGGTTACAAATTTGGTTTGGCCATTGGGAGATGAAAAAATTGGAGGAAAAAAAAGAGGAAAAACCAGAAGCATAAGGAGTCAAATCAGGTTGGCCCCGGAAAAAGGAAAACTAACTGGCCATACAAGAAAGGCAAGAAAAAGTAGAGCCAACGACAGACAGTTCCAAAAAAAGAGGACACGTGGTAAGCATCAGCGAATTGTTTATATAAAGCATCCCAATACTGATCGAAATCAAAACCCATTACGTATCTAATCGATTCGTTCCACTCAAGGAGAAATCTTTATCTTTCTCTCCTAGCTTATACCTAAAATATACCTTTATTGAATGAAAAATCATTACACAAAGCGAAAAACATAAACTAAAGTGAAACTATATATTAAGAGATGTCAAGTTATTTTAAAAATCATCTTTGTTATTACTAAATATTCTTTACACTCAATAATCGACATCACCACTACCAAGGTTCGAATGGCCAACTCATTTTTTTAAGAAAAAGATGATTTACAAGTATTTTTTTTTTTTTTAACTACATCCTCTTAAGTTCTAGGAGTGTTCCGAATATTGAGTGATCACTATTAAATTTCACTAAAGAGACCCAACAAGGGAAAAGGCGTTGGGAAGAAATGAAAAGTAATTTGATAATTCTTATTCGCGAGAATCTCCTGAATATTAATTATAAAAAATAGAACCCTAATATATTTTGCTCAATATTTAAAATAATGAACATTAACCAAATTTATTTTTTATTAAATAACATTTTATTTGTATTTTATAATGATATCCTAAAGAAAGATTTCTTTACTCTTTTTTCCTCTCTAGGGTTTGAACAAGATTAAAAATTTGAAGTAAAACTGAGTTTGTCTTAAAGCAGATGTAGATAGTATTAACTAACTAGAAAAAGGGTGTGAGAAAACCAGTTGAGTCGAAGACCATAATAACAATCAATGATGGGAAGAAAGAACAGAGAGTTAGAGAAGATGATGTGTCCTGTTGACGTTCATTAATTAGGCTTAGGAACACACGCTCACCCATCATGCCCATACACTAAACATTCTACCCCACACCGTCACACTACACATTACCATTTTCCTTACAATATCCATTACCAATACCATTACCCCCACTACAAAACACTAGATAGATAGATAAATATCATATCAACTTTTCAACCTCAATCACTCACAAACACAAACGCAAACACTTCCATAAAGCCAACATCACTCACCACTAATAATTCACACCAATAAACAACAAACAGCTGCGAAAACGATTGAGAACAACACAACACAAGCAGTTGTAACAAGTTAAACCGTAATTCGTTAAGAAATAACAGAAACGGTGACGTACCGTTAGCGAGATCCAGCAGGAAATCCGCCGGATTCATGGGAAAAGACGGCGCGAAACCAACCGATTTGAAGTACCGCATGGCGTCCCTTCCTTTACCGAAGTACAAACACTGTCCTTCCGATAGCAACACAACTCTATCGAACATCTGGTACACACGGCTCGAAGGTTGGTGCACCGATGTAATTACAGTTTTGCCCTTCTTTGCCAGTGACTCCAGCGTCACCATGAGCCGGTGCGCCGCCGTCGAGTCCAGTCCGGAGGTCGGCTCGTCCAGTATCAGCAGCAAGGGGTCCACCAGCATCTCGTGCGCGATGCTCACGCGCTTCCGCTCCCCGCCGGAGACGCCGCGGATGAAGCTGTTTCCGATTATCGTGTTCTCGCACTTCCTCAATCCCAGCTCCGCGATGGCCGACTCCGCCGCTGCGACCTTCGCACCTCGCGGCACCGTGCGCGGGAGCCGCAGCATAGCGCAGAACACCAGCGTCTCGCGAACCGTGAGATGCGGGTAGAGGATGTCGTCCTGTGTGACGAACCCGGTTCTCCGGAGAACAGATTTGCTGAGTTTGCTGGAGTTGGCGAGGATGGTTCCGGTGAGGCCGTTTCCATGGAGCCTCCCTGAGAGCGCGTTTAGGAGCGTCGATTTTCCGCTCCCCGATGGGCCTAGCACCGCTAAGATCTCCCCTGGATGTGCTATTCCCGTCACGCCTTTTAAAATAACTCGCTCCTGCGGCGCGCCTGCCCTTGATCCTTGATCAGATGGTGATGATTCGTGGGGCGTAAACAACCTCTTGATGCTCCCTCCGGTCTTTTGTTTGTCCTCTATCTTCAACCGGTATGCTACGTCCATGAACTGCGTTGCATGAAAACATTAACTCATGAAAATTAATTTTTTTGCAGTAAAGAAGGAAAATTAGGTGAGGGAGAGTGAAGTCAAAGTGATGAGGAGTGAGTTAAAGGAAGATATTGATTAATACGTGTAGTTATTAATAATGTAATGAGAAATACCTTAAGGGTGATGGGATAAGAAGAAGACAAGAAAGGAGGGAGATCACGGGATTCTTGAGGGTTGTGTTTGGGAGGGAGATTGGTGTTAGAGGAGTCTCCATTCGGGGTTGGTGTTGGTGTTGGCATTATTGTTTTTGTTAGTTTGATGGTTTTTTGCTTAGTCTCTCTAAGTTTTGGGAGACAAAAAGAGAGGAAGGAGTTTGGAAAGTTGAAAAAGAGGTAGAAGAGGTGGAAGAGAAGTGTGTTAGGAGTGAATGAATGAAGTGAGAGGAAGAAGGGATAGGAATACAAGGGGTATTTATGGAGGGATCAGAAGGCATGGCAGTGCCACGTTAAAGTGGAACTACCAATTTGGAATTGCTACGTGGCGATCATATACATGCAGTTGGCATGGTGCAATGTTTCGTGGAATGGTCCACTTTCTCTTCCTCATACTTTTTTCTCAGTTTTTCCGTTTTTTAAATATAAAAGAAATATGAGGTGTTTGAATGAGAAAAATGAAGTGCATATGGATAAAGGTGAGGTGAGGTGAGGTGAGGTTTGAGCAATAACTGGAGAATCTTAAATAGTGTTCAGAAGTTGAAAAACGAACTGGTATGGTAGGAGCAGACACTGCTGCGGGTGTTGCTACCCATTGCCTTGGCAGAAGGAGGCCAATTCATGAGTAGTGCAGGATACTTTTGGATCTTAATCGGGAAATAGGGTGGCTTCCAACACGTGCCACCATCAATTCTCCACATTCATCCTCTCTTCTCCACACTCCTTCCCACGCATCCTCTTTCGGATCATTACACAATCTTCTCCCATTCTTTTTCTGCTTTTTCTCACAATTTCTCATCATGCTTTCAAATTATAAAACCCATCTTACCAACTTTAATCCAACTTTTTTTATTTCGTATTCAAATTATTGATTGTTTTTTAAATCGTTTTTACTTTGTTTTCTTCTTCTTCTTCCATCCAAATATGTACAGTGTGTTTTACTGTATATAACTTTAAATGGCTGTACATTTGTTACCTAAAATATTTATGTTTTTGGAAAGTGTGAACTGAATCTTAAACATGCATTAAATGATTGTACTGTACATATATGCGGAAACAGTCGTATTTCCCTTTTAGGATTTTGACCTCTTTCCAAACAGGGAATACATGTGATATTTTCATAACATATTACTACTTTTTTTTTTTTCTTTTTCAGTGTCTTCTTTTAAAGAAAATTATTCTTTTTTATTTTTTAAATTTAAGTTGACATGATTTTTTTAATTATATTTTTATTTAATTAATATAAAGAGTAAAAAAATTAATTATGACAACAGAAAAATACAATAACACATAAATATATATTAAAAAGTTTTAAAAATTGGTAAATAACTCACTTAAAATTGTATTAAAAGTAAAGCATTAAATACTTTTTATTTTTAGTAAAAAAAAGTCTACTTTAAAACCTATAAGTAAAAGATAGTAATACGTCTTTTTAATAAATAAAAAATCATAAATACAATTAACTATGTTTTTATCTTAATCTTTTACACATAAATTCTATTAATCAAAGGTTTAAAAGTATTATCTATTAATGAACAAAGAGTGTTTGTTAGCACTTTTCTTCCGGTCAAATAATAACTTTCGCGTTTTCAATTATTTTGGATGAATATTTACTTTGAAAATCACCACCGTTCGTTTCACATTAATTTTGCTGTTCAGTTTTTTCGTAATATATAACATGCATGTGAAATTATTTATTTACATACATATAATGAATTAAAGTGAGAATGAAAATTGTAAAGCCTGTTGATGGTGTAGGGTCCATTTTTAGTAAGTTAGAAAATAGGAGAGTAAATCACAGTGTAAAAAGGATTTTTCGTACTCTCCTTTTTTTAGTAAAGTTACAGGAGAAAATTTATGTCATAAGCAGTAAAAGTTCCATTATCCATGGTAGATATTCTCACTCTACTTCCTAGAGTTTAGATTCTTCATCAAAAAGTGTATGTGAAATCATTTTGGTAATAATATATGATGACAATATAGTGACCTATTATAATCCTTCAAAATAAGAGTGTAGTTACAACTTAGTCAATTATTGTGATTAATTTCATGATCTCTATGATTAAAATATTTATATGAGTTTATTCTAAATAACTAATAAATACTTATCATCCACAAGCAAATAATATATCCATCTTCCATTTGAAATTATTAATCAATTATTAGAGTTATGAAATTATCATAGCAAAAAGAGCAATTTAAGATAATATATAATAAACATAAATTTGATTTTTTTTTTAAGTATGTGTAACCTTTTTTCAGAGAGAAATCAAATATTTAATAACTTTTACTATTCTTTGATCAATCGTGTTCACACGATGTGATATTTTAAAGGCACAAATAAGAGATATTAATAATCAAATAAAACTATAAAAAAAATAAGGTAACGAAGAGAATCATGACATAATTAAGCGATTCATAATATTTTACATAATCCTACCAACAACATGACGTTCATATTATGCAAAATAACTGATAGAAAGTCCTATAACGCATAAACATATGATAAAAGGTCGTATCACACATAAAACATATGAATTTAACTCTATATACGACACATAAAAAAAAAAAAAAAAAAAAAATAA
>Ga0209489_104953_pt1 | contig 23843 bp, 9 predicted proteins | sample SiratrowhiteBW_FD_187527 | JGI IMG/M metagenome (GOLD analysis project Ga0209489, IMG submission 187527) | Root nodule microbial communities of legume samples collected from California, USA - Siratro white BW (SPAdes) (version 2) | ecosystem: Host-associated > Plants > Roots > Nodule | place: USA...
AAAAAAAAAAAAAAAAAAACTCTGACTTTGTGCTATTGGTTAAAAGAACAGCATCATCTAATCGTATTGGGTATTGGGATGAGGGTAAAATTTCATATTTGAATAACATGATAAATTTCTGTACACTGTTTTTGTTTAAACAATGGCCTGTGCACATTAATTAATATATGTCTGAGTCAAATTAAAATGGCACATATAAATTAATTAGATAGAACTTAATTTGAAATTGAAAGGTAGAAACCAAATCCTATGCACCTTATCCCTACATTAATCTCACGCCCCATCACACGAACACGTCCGTAAATTAAGTGTTATTATGTTCTGCTCCCACAATAGTTTGCAAAACAGGACAATAGTCCAAACCACAAAAATTTACCTTTCAACTTCACTTCTTATTCCCTAACAACCAGCCACTCACGTGCTTCCTCTCTTTTTTTCTCTATCCTACTCCATTCATACACTCATAAACTAACAAAATCACACTTCATATATATCACTTCAATTTAATATAAATGAATCATTGATTAGATATATATATGAATGTGCCCAAGCAACTCCACACGCGAGATCAAACATGTATAAAATACTGTATAAAGTCTTGCATAAATAATACAAGTCACCAAGCAAAACAACCATTCATTCATTCTTATAAACACTTGAATTGGTTCTTTAAAAACCAAAGCCATCTTAAATTTTGTTTGTACACTGAAGCAAGAATATATAATTTAAAAATAGAAAAGCACACTTTTTTACTGTTGATTGATTATGATGATTTTATTATTATATATACAAGTATACAGAGCATTACGATGGTACTAATACACATTTGCAATTAAGAAACCTACGATTTATTTTGCGTTCGCACTGTTTCATGTTACAAGGCCATTCCCACGTGAAACCAAATACAAATGCAATTAATCCCACTTCCAAGAGTCATCACCGGGAAACCGACTCCACCAGTTGCCCTATTCTTTCCACCAGCTGAGGGGGCACCTTCTTAGGCGGTCTCCGCCCCTTCTCCGGTCGCAAATCGAATCCCAAACCCAACGCATCCGAAACCTCTTCGGGGCTCCACCCGGATTTCCTCAACGAATCCGAAAACCTTTCCGCCTTCGAAACCAGCGCCTCCATTACCCCTTCATTATCCATCAAAACCGAACCCAAATCCGAACCGGACCCGGAAACCATTTCCGATATATCCGATTCGCTCCACCCTCCTTCCCTCAGAACGGATCCCATGAGCCCCACGTACCCCTCCAACCACTCCGGCGAGGCTTTCCGGTGGCGGTCGACGGCGGCGTCCAGACTGCGGCGGTAGAAAGTGGGGAGGGGGCATTTGGAGGCGGAGTGTTTCTCGGCGACGGATCTCTGCTTTTTGAGAACCGGGTCGGAGTGCGAGTCAGAGCGAGTGAACTCGGCGTGGCCCGAGTTGCGGAGATGGGTTATGACTTTTTCGGAGACAGCAGAGAATGAGAGAAGGCCGTTACGAACGGTTGAGGTGGAAACGGAAGCGGCTCGAGCCGAGAGGCGTCTTAGACCAGCTAGGTGAGCCGGGTTCGGACCGGTGGGTCTGCGGTCCACGTCGACCATTGTTGTATGATGTGAGAAGGAGTTTGCAGATCCTGAGACTCAGCTTTCTGCGGAGTTTCGCCACTTTGGTGTCATGCTAAAATCACTCATTATTTATAACACAGCCAAATGGGACCCACATTCAATTTTTAGTTTCCTATTTTTCTTCATTTTCCACGTTACCACTTCCTTTACAGTCAACACTTATTATTTTAATATATGTAGTTCAATAAAACATGGATAATGTTATCTTTATTTATTAAATAAAAAATTACACTAACCTCACCCAAGGATGGATTTTTTTTCTTTTACTTAAGTGACCCTCCAAAGTAAACTAAGTAATTCAATAATGGTGAAAGAAAACATTAAAAATTTAGTTTAATTTATTAAAAGAAAAGTTGGTTAAATAAAATGAAAATATAAAAAGTATTGTACGATGGTGGTTGAGCAACCGTTAATATTGAAACTTCTGTTTTATCCCTTGTAGGAAACTAGGGAAGGTTGTCAATCAAGGTGACACTGCAAAAGCTACCATGCGGTGCAATTAATATATGCTCTGCTCTGATTAATTAAATGGTTCAACTTTTTGATGGGTTTAATTTAAATTGATTTGAAGTTAATGTTTGGTTCTGGGTGTACCAGAAGGTGTTTATGGCCCATAAGCAATCATGCATTTGTTTGGCAGGGGAAATAAAAGCTAAGCAGGTAATCATAATAGCACATTGTTGTTGATCCAAGGTCAGCCACAAACTCACTTTTTTATTAATGTCTCCTCTCTGTAATCTTTCTTTGTTTCTTCATGTATCCCAAGAAACATGCATCAAGCAAAGGGTAAATCCTTCTAATCATTACTCATCAACAATTCACTTAAAGACCATATGTCTCTCAAATAGAAGGCATGGTTAATTCTATCATTAATCCCATTTCAAGTACCACCCATCTTCACCCTTATGATGAAATGACTACAAATTTGATGGTGTTAACATATAATTTCCTCCAACATTGTTAAACTATTGGAGTCAAATATGTGCACTTCAATTAAACCTAAATTACTAATCCAGTCCAGCCCATTTGGTTTAGCTAGATTTAGAAAAAAAAGTTGTAGTATTACAATCACATGGTAGCTGTCTCTTCTTTCCCCTCTCTCCATTTTAAACTATTGTCTCAATTTTAAAGTATTGGTCAGAAGCTATCATTGTACACCACTTTTTATCGTATAATAATATAAATATGCATTTATTGTTTATATTTTCGTCTCACTTTTTTATTAACTTTTCTGTGCATCACTAATTATATATGTCCTTTTTTTTTACCATTATTTCCCTTTTTTCTTTCTATTTCTATTGTATCTATTTGTTCACCCTGAATTTGAGATGTTCTAACATTGCTGGTTCTAATATAATGATTTCCCTCACAAGTAAACAATGCATTTGGATTTGAGAATTAGAGGGAATAACCTTCACTACTAACTTAAGCTATAACTATCACTTACTCACATATTTCTTAGACAGGATTTGTGTAGTTACTTGACCCTTATATTTATATATAAAATTTTCATAATTCGTAAGCAATAAATGATGCCACTTAGAACACAGAGCTAAAAATGGTTGTTAGGGTGTTAACATCCATGTGAAGAATTTGACTTTGTTAGAGATGTGTGGTTTTTCACTCTGCATGGTCTATGTGTTCCCATGCTACTTGTGAAGAAAATGAAGCTCTACCTTTTGGCACCGCCGTTTCTTGCTTTGTTTTCTTATCATGTTTTCTCGAGTAGAAGATTTTCATCGACTTTGTGCATATTTTAGCCAACCACTCCTACTTTGTTGCACCAGATCCATGTGCTGCTTTTAAACAACATATTCCATTAAATAATCAGAAAGGCCCCTCCACTCTGATTACTCTTCATCAACAATTATTTCTGCATGCTTAGTATTCATCGATGTTTCAGTTATATCTATATGACTTTTGGCACAAACAGAATGATTGCTGATCATCTTGAAAGCTAGAAGAAAACTCTATACACAACCATTTATCCTTAAAAGATGTATTGATCACTTAAAGGAAAAGGATATCAATTTAGATTGATATCTCTCTCATTAATTGTCACATAAAATTAAAAAAAAATCTATTAATTAGTTTTTACTCTAATGTTAAACTCCAACTCTAGTATTTAAGTTGATTTGAGTGAGTCTTATTTTGTATTTTTCACTCTTATTAAAATCCTTATGTTGATTTTGAATTTTGTCTTTAATTTTTAAGCAATCTCGTTATTGTATAATTTATTTATTCTAATAATATTTTAAATTACTTAACTTTAAGGACCCATATAAAGAATTCATTAAACCTGTGATTGGAATGGTTGAATTGGATGACAATGGAAAATAAGAAATGTAAATGGTAGTGTGCATATATATATATATATATGCTTGGAAGGATAAAAGAAGCCAAAAAGGTGATGAATTTAATATTAAAAAAAAAAGTAAGACCCACGACGTTATATTTCTACTGATAGATGCAGCAAAATTTACATTCTTCATCGTCCAATGAGTTTGAACCTAAACTACCCATTTCACACTTATAGGTCAATGCCTCTTTTCTCTCAAATTTGAAGTTTAAACTTAGTATAATATAATCAATTAGGTTCAACTTGCATATTCTTAATCAATCATATGCTGGAATAATTAATTAATATAACTACATATAGTAAGTAATAGTCATCAATATGGATTCTAATAGCCAATTATTTTTTAAAAAAATAACCTACCTAGCTGGTGACGAACCTAATTTGATAATGTAAACTAGACATGTATTTTTTTTTTCTTGCATTCTGGTATATTTCTTTTCTTTTGTTTTTTATTTTTCACTTGCTTTCTTCCTCTCGGATCCTTTTCTCCCTTCCAAAGTCAGTGACTCAGTGAGTGTGAGAAAGAAAAAGTGAGTGTAATGTCTTGCATTGGAGTCCTATTGATGACAGAATACCAAAAACTGAAATGAGCAATCATCAAAGTTTGAATGATATGGTTTTCTCTACACAGAAATTGAAGAAAACATGTCTGAAATGGGTAGTGGAATCTGGAAGCAGACAAGATTATTGAAACATAATTACTTAGAGTTTTGTCATCACTGAGTTACCCTGTCTTAGCCTTTGTCTTTCGTACTTTCATTCTCTTTTACTCTTACTTTCTTTCACTCGCGCTGTCAAATCCAATGCAACACTATCATCATTCATCAATATCACCACTTTCTTTATTTTGTCTAAAGCAAATCTAGTTTCAATTCAACTTTGGCCTCGCATGCATGCGCAATTCAAAGCACTAATGACATATTCTTCACAGTGCTGACTCAAAGAATCCACTTATGTCATACGCAATTGATTTTCGTCGTTCACTGCACACAAAGAACAAAAAAAAAAGATAAATGTATACTTATTTTGTGAAAAAAAAAAATAGCCCACCTTCTTCACTCCAAGATTGTGTTTGACTATCTGTCTAGGAAATGAAATGATGAAGTTGGTTTAATTTACTACAAGCTCTCACATATATAGACAAACAAAACTAGCATAAAGTATTCGTTAAACTTAAAATAATTTGAAATAAATGTAACTTTCTGGTTTTGAAAATGATTCAAAAGTTATAATTTTCACATCTCGTGTAATTCTTCAAATTTTCAACAATTTTCCGCATGTGATATCATGTCAATTTGATGGTTGACAATTTCAACGATGGAATGCGTGAAGTTAAGTAAAAGGAAACAATTTTTATACATCATAAATGTCTTTCAATATTAAAAACTATTATTTGGACTGAGTAAGTTTGTTATGAAAAACTTTTATGACACCTTCATGGTGCATATTTATTTTGCGTATCATGCATAAGTGCTTAACACCACGTTTCCGTACGTTTATTATGAAGCTCCATGATAGTTCGGTAGTAATTTGTTTTTTACTCTAATGTATTATGGTTCTACTGGTAGCTTTCTATATTATATATATTTTTGTCTCTTTCGGCTGAAAAAATAGGCGGTTTCTTTTTCATTTCTTTTTTTAAAAAAGTGTAGGTTATGCATGTGTATGTTAATGACACAGTGAGACTCCCTTGGCGAAAAATTTGGAATTATTTTGGATAAGTGAATTGTTTAAATTATAAAGATAAAACAAAAGAGCTCCCAAAAGATAAAAGAGAAAAGAAAAAGTGTTATTTAAGTGGAAATAGTCTTAATCAATGTTTAACACTATTTCTTTTTAATACACTCTCTTCTGTTTAGTGAAATTTATACAATGTCATTAAAAGAAGTTTTTCAATTTGTTGCAGTTGTAGTGTTTATGCAGTTATTAGACTGGTTATTGTTTCTTTAATTTATAATGGAAAATTAACCCATGTCGCGCAATCGAAATATCTAAACAAATAATATTACTAAAATTCCTTCATTCATCATTTAGTGAACTTCACTCTCAAACTAGTGAGATTGTTGTGAATTTAAAACTCATCATTTAGGGAACTTCACTCTCAAACTAGTGAGATTGTTGTGAATTTAAAACCGGGGATTGGAGACACTTTCATCACGCATTCTTCCTATACCTCCAAACATTTCTTTAGCACCTCCAAATTTTTTTAAAAGATGTCAAAAGGCTTTCTAGATTATTATTGTGCATACCAAATTATCTCTCAGAATTTTAAAAGATCATTATAACTTTTTAACTCATCTTTACAATTTTGTATGTATTGTTGTCACTTCAAACTCATCTCTAATGATTTTACTTGGCGTCGGTTTTGTTTTTATGGACTATCACCATCTACATACTTATCAACTATTTGAGATAAGGATAATTTATTGAACGTTTTATAGTTGATTTAGACGGTTTTTGCTATTTGAAAGTATTTTGTAAATCTTTTATTTTCGTTGACAATGAATTCTAAAATTGATTATTTTAAAAGTATCGTTCGGATCTAGAGAAAATTTTCAAAATAACTCATTCCAAAATTAATTGACAACTAAAATAATAATTTTAAAATAGGCTATTCTAGAAGTGTTCCAGAATTTAAACTTCTCAAATAAGTTATTCCATGACACATTTATGATTAAACAAATATATTTTGAAATAGACTGTTTCGAAATGTGTTAAATGACTTCCAAAAAATGGCTTATTATGGAATTCAATTAACACTTTCCCAAACATCCTATTCTGAAAGTATGCATGTAAATGAAAAACGCTTCCGGAAATCCTATTATTCCGGAATACAAATAAATCCCAGCCCATCCAACTTATCACAAATGATCTACACAGCCATGACTGCTCCGCTGATACTCTGTCGTTGGTCAACCACCACTCTGCCGCCGCCGCTCAAAACCCTTGCCAGAAAACACAGCTGCAAGTGTACACCTTCAGTGCATCTCACACACCTTCCTTTTTTACTGTTACATTATGTACATAGAGGTAAAACTGTATTTACAAACAGGACAGTCTGCTAATGAATTTTTTTAAAATTTGAAGGTGCCTTGAAAGCCTTCGAAGTGCAGGAAGAAGGAGTCCAATATGAATATGGGAACATCTTCATTCATGAGGCCATTATTAAGGGATCAAATATACAAATACTCAATGCAAGACAAGAAAAAAATATATTGTCAAAAGGCCCATAGAGAAAATGGTGACTCTTTCAGCCCATAAACCATTGGTGAGTTTACTTGTATTAGCAAATTTTAAAAATTATGTTCATAAATTATGTTTCTGGGCACACAATTTTGTTTTTTTTCAACTGCACAAAATCATTGTACTCATCAACTACCCTTAAGATCAAGTTATTTTTCGATTGTCTTAATTAATTCTGTTTTCTGTTTTCATTGAAGACTTAAATATAATTACGCTGCTTATAAAAATGAAGAGTTTTGGTTTTGGTTGTTTAGACTATGATTTAATTTTCATTTTAATTAATCTTATTTTTATATATTATGGTGGCATTATTTTAAATTATTCAAAATATATTCAATTAGAGTATAAATAATTAATTAATTACATAATCTAAATTTAAAGTTAAAAATATAGAAAAACAAATAAAGAATAAGGAAATAAAAAAAAGAATAAAAAGTAAACAAACTTCACAAAAAAAATAAAAAATAAAATAAAAGGTCGTGTTAACAAGCTTGACTTTATAAAGAAAAAAAATTAAAAATCGTGATAACAAGCACGATTCTACAAAAAGACGAAAAAAATCACAAATCATCCATGTGTTTACAAGTATTTACAACTAGTAGAAAAAAAATAAAAACATTTATCATTGAACTAATGTCGCAGTTGCATTCTTTATTTCAAAATGGTTATTGTAAAGATAACTTATTCAAATGAGACTTATCTAATTGTATAATTTTTAAAAAAATTACCTATTTCTATAATTTAGAAGAGAGATTACACCACTTTTATTAAAAACAAAAAAGCCAAAAGACATCATGATACCGTCCTCAGGATTTATTGACTGATGGTGAAAATAATTATTATGTTATAATAAATTCTTTACGATGAATTTAAACATTCTCAAAGACCAAAATATCAATGGTCATTTTATATAAAAAGGAATTAGCAGTAATAATAAGATAAAGCGCGATCAATCATAATTCTACTACTTTTATTATATAAACTTTTTTAAGAAAAAATAAAAAGAAAAAAATAAAATGATTTTTTCATAAATTAAAATTAATTTATGAATAAACTAAAAAAACAATTTACGCAAATTATTTAAAATAATTTTAATTTAAAATATTTTTTTTAAGTTTTCTTTCATACAAATTCTTATAGAAAAGTTTATCTAAACCTATTCATAATTGATAAAGTTTGACCAATTTAAAAAATAATAAGGTTCAAATTAACTAGCTATTGATATGATTAAATGCAAAACAAATACTGGTTAAATTAAAATAAAAAACATTGCGAGACCCACACTAAACTTATTATAAAATTAGATAATTTTGTAATTCAAAAAAATAACGAAGCAAAATGCTAAGGCGGGATGATTTTGATAAATTGAGTTAAATAAAAATAGATGAATAAAAAATCAACTATTAGCTAGACCATTATTAAAGTTTGTTACAAATAAATTTTAAAAAACAAATTCATTCGTGACGGATAAAAAAATCCGACTAGTTCCTTTATTAGTAAATTTTTTAACATGGATGAATATGTAATATTGTATCTATTTAAAAATATTAAATCTTTGTTTTTTATTTATCTTATTCCTATACTACTAAATTAAGTGACCGAACATTTTAGACAATAGCAAGAGATATTAGGTTGACTGGATAACCATTTCAAACAATAATAAAAAGTACTAACCCGATCGACTGACCATTCTATACAACAATAAAAATACCAAGTCATTCGGTCAACCATTCTAGATAATACTTCGAGGTACTAGGCTGACCATTCCAGATAATAATACAAAGGACTAGGCAAACCGGCCGACCATTACGGAACAATACGAGGTACAGGCTGATCAACCGATCATTCAGGACAAATGTGCAAGGTACTATTGACCGAACATAATGTACTATAGGGTCGACTGACCGACTTATACAAATTACATTTTTGCATCTTGAAGGATCAACCGTTGGTCGACCTCTATGTATCTTCACAAGCCGACTGATATCTACGCATCTCAATTAGTAGTGGAAATTCTCTCTCTAACACGTGGCGATAATCAATCAGGACACACAAAAAAGCACAGCTGCAGGCCCTTGGTAAGTTGGGCTTCTAGCCCAATCATCTAAAGCCCATTTAGGAAACCTATTAATAAAAAGATGATCTCAAACATAAGGTACTCTTACTCTGATCCTACTTATACACTATTACTCAATCTTTTACTAACTTGATCATCAGAGTGTTTACAGAATTTCTTCCCTGAGACCGTGTATAACATAAAGAGCATTGATTGGAGACGTGACTAGAGCTCAGAAGTAGTTAGAGATGACCGACACATCTGTCGAATTTTAAGAGCAATTAGAAACGACCAAACATCTGTTGACGGTTAGGACTAACCAGTCTCTTACAAGAAGATCTCAATAACTATTATTGATCCAATATCCTTATTTATTAACTTAGAAAAAATGATAATGACCAAGATGTATTTAATCAATGGATTGTTAGATAATAGAAAGATGGATATACAATTGTCATCTTACCTATGGTAAAACAACCTTCATATTTAACATTTTAGATATTTTTTCACTTTAAGAAAACAAATCTATCATGTATACAATAAAAATCGAACAACTTAAATTGAAAATACAAAACTTTTGCAACGATTTATTTTTCCAATTGAACATTATCGTTTCTATGCATACACTCGATAATCTTAAACCAATCGAAGAAGATGGAGAAAATGATGAAGATGTGCGAAGAGCTTATTTCGTACCTTTGTTTTTTTCTAGTTTTTCATTGACAATTTTCTTTAGTTCTAAATTGTTTATGTTTTCTAATAAATTCTTCTATGACAGGAATTCTTCTTTTTCAAGCATTTGTTTTAGACTCAAAAATATATTTTGGGAATATTAATTTGGTACATATATTTCAAGTATTATTCAGTTTTTTATTGTCTTGGATTAGGACTGTCAAACTTTGTCCTGAACCAAAGATATTTAAAATGACAAACTCAAATTAGTGTATTCTCATCTCATATTGACCGTTGTAAGTGTTGAACTTGCATTATTAATTAATTGATGCTAGTAATTAGTGGTGGTGTAATCGAGTGTTCAAGGAAACTAATGGGAGGTCATTGAGGCTTAGTTTGTTAAGCATAAGTTCTTGTTGATGGCAATGCCATTAAAAAAATAGTAGAAAGATCATAAGAAAAATCTGATAGAATGTTCAATTGGAGAAGTAGGAGAAACTTATGGAGAAGAAGGTTAACACAAGGAGACTTCATCTACCAAATGGAAAAAAAATAAAAGAAACAAAAAGGTATAATAAAAATACAATCAAGCATTTTTGTTCTGAAATAATGGTGTTTCGTTTTTTAAGGGGATGCATTAATGGTTACTAAGTATTGTTTGTGTAAATGCATTTAAATATAATACAATATACTAGTTTTCTATTGATAGAAAAAAAGGACAAAGAGAGTTCATGGAATTTATCATCATGTTTATTTTATCTATAAAAGAAGAAAAATAAAAACATATATAAAATGAATTGTGTTTCTTTTAACAAAAATTAATTTATGCACGTAATTTTCGGTAAAGTTATCTATATTTAACTTTCCAAAATTTGTGTATAAATTATTTGCAATTTGATAAATATTTATGGGAAATTTATTCAAATTCTTCACATGGAAGCAATGTCTTGTAGCCAGTGAGGAAAAGAAAAATGAGCAGCAAATGATTGAGATGTTTTGAGGGCAAATGAGGAAGAAAGTGTATTAAGGACAACTTCGTAGTCGTATCTTAAGCGTGGTTGGTTTGATTTATGTCTGCTTAGTGATGACTATGGTCTAAATTTGCATTGCAAAGCAACTACAAAGTAATATAGTAATCATGATAATGTTGAGAATTTTGAAGGTTATTGGTATGAAGAGAAAGAACCACCAACCACTTCTAAAACATGACATGAGTTTGGATTATTAACCGTTGAAAATAAAAACTATAAAAATTAAATAAATACAAAGAGTGTGGACTTTTATTTAAACTATTTTAAAATGTTGAATATGGATGAGATTGTCTAAAAGACGAAAGACTTTTTGAGAGCTTATCAAAGTAACAATTTTCTTGTGGTGTACTAATAAATATGTATAAATTTGATTATGTGATACTCAAATCCACCATAGTACATATAAAGTTCCTTTCGGCCTTGATTTGTGAGGACCTTTTCACTCCACAGCAATAATAAAATAGTAGCACCAAACGATTGCTTGTCATTACAAAAGAATCCAAAGATAGTAATCCAACCACAACCTTCCAAACGACTTTCTTGGACACGAATCATTTTTAATATAACGTTATTTTCAAAATCTTTTTAATAACTTTTTCTTCTTATTTTTCTCTATCACATTACTAGACTTATCTCACAATTCTTTTTCTTCTATCTCTCCCTTATAATATACATATATAAAGAAATATGTACATGAAATAACAAGCCACTACTAAATTAAAATAAATAAGATTATAACTAATTTATTTTAATTAATGAAATTATATAATATTAACATAAACATGGTTATTGAAAATTTTAATATAAGAATTAAAACCTCCACGTGACATACCGCAAATCTACACCTTAACTTCATTTTTAACTTAAATATTTGTTTCCTATGTTGCGCATTTTCTTCCTTCTCCCTTATTTACCGTTCTTTTTTACCAGTTCTTTTTTCTGTTTCATTTTTTGTATAGTATAGCTACGGCAGTTTCTTTTTAATGTTGCCGTGGTCTTCCAAATTCTGTAAATTTCTTATACTAGTGTATTTTTTTTAAAATTCTCAAAATGATATATTTTTTATTTTATTTTCGGATATGGATAAATAGTGCATATGTTACACTATATCATTATGAATAATTTTATTATTGTACAATTTAATTTAAAATTATATAAAATTATGAGAAGATAACACAATTTAGGTAAAGGAATGAAATTGTGGAAATTGTGAAATAAAGGTATGATCTTAATTAAGTAATTAATTGATTAATTGAAATGGTTAGGCTACTGCAAGAGTTTAGGATGATTAATTCTCTCACCTTTCCTCTCTTATTTTTCCATGTTGTATTAAGTTGTGTACATAAAATTAAATTACAATTAATGCATAGAGATAAAACCATTGACATATTTAAAGTTAGTGCCTTCATTAATAGACCTTTGTAGTCCTTATTATCTCTTTTCACTTCAACCGCTTGAGAAGGTAGAAAATATCCTGTCATTTTTATTTTAATGTTTATTTTAATTATAATAATATAATTACAGTAATATATATTTATATATATTTGTATATCTAAATCATAAATATAAATTTATATAAATATGTATTTATATTTATTTTATTATAATAATATATATTATTGTAATTATATAAATATATATTTATATTTATTTTATTACAGTATTATATATATATATATATATATATATATATGTATATGTATATATATATATTGTTATCTATATATATTGTATAGTTTTCATTGTTATAGGTTACTTGTTGCAATGACTTATAATAGCATACTTCCTTATCAATATACATTAATTCTAATTTAATTTTATATGCATAACCCAATACATTGAAAAATAGGAGAGGAAAGGTAGGAGAATTAATCACCTTAAAGTCTTGTAGTAGTTTAAGGATTTCAATTAATCAATTAATTACTTAATAAAAATCATCCATTTATTCCACAATTTCATTTGTTTAACTAAATTGTGTTATCTTGCAATAATAGAACGATTTATTCACTTATTCACAATAATAACCTTTGCATGATTTACCCATATTGTGAAATAAAATAAAAAATATACTATTTTGGAAATTTCATAAAAAAATTACACTTTGGGAAATTTGCCTCCAAACTCCTCACCACACCCTCTCGTTCTTCAGGTCAATATTTTCTTCCTCTCCACCCATCTATCTAAACTCTTTCATATTTTCATTCTTTTTCAAGTTTTGTACTAAATTATCGCTTTCCAAACTCGTTTTTTAGTTTTATTCTCACATTATATGAAGTAGGTTTGAGTCAAATGTCTTTGTTAACCGTCTTTTACAGTATTATTTTGTTTTCGTAGATGTCCACAATGTATGCAAATAATGAAGTGGTGTGATAACTTAACCAAATCGCTTAACATAATTAACTACTAAATTCTCTAATATGTAACACATGAGACTTTTGTAATAATTTTTTTTTGTTCTAACTTGTATGGATCCTTAACCATACCTAGTTTAACCATACCCAGTGATGCTCATATATTGTTCCCATCTGATACATTATGCATTATCATAAAAAAAATTGGATTAACCAGCTTTTTGTACTAATTCAACCAAAATCTTGAATTTTGATAACTAGTGATTTTATAAATATCAAGTTTTGTATTTTAATTATTCCTTTTTTGACACACATAAGGATAACCTTAGTATTAAAGACTCAACTCTTAACCTGAACCAAGACGAGACCTCAAAGCTAACATGTTGTATCATATCACCTCCTCAAACACTTAAAAGTTATGGCATTCCTTTTTTTTTTTTTTTTTAATATGACAGCACTTCATACCACCTTCCATTTCTATTTTTCCGATGGAGTCCCCATACCAAATTTATCCTCAACATTATATTTAGTAAACAAGTAACTATATTTAACCAAGAATAGAATGTTTTCTATATATTATCAACCTTCCTACAACTAAATAAGATTTGATTCAATATTTCCTACTCCTCATGACACATAAGGCAATAGGTTCCACCTCGTACCATCATCCTGCTTGCCAAATAATACACCACCAAATAAAGATTGAAACCTTAGGAAGCTCTTTAATCTTCAACAAGAAGGGCCATTATCTTTTATCTTTTTAGCCACCTGTTTAAGAATTTTGAAAAAAAGACATGAAGAAAAGAGATAAAGATAATTTTGAAAAAAAAAAACATGAAGAAAAGAGATAAAGATAATAACAGTGAGTTAATGAGACACAATTTCCCACCCATAAATGTCTTTGTTTTCGATGCACTAACCTTCTTTCAAACTTCTCTATCATAGACTTTCAAGTCTCCCTTTGTCTTGGGTTAGTCCCCACTGAAATTCCTAAGAACACAAAAGGAATCTCCAAGATCTTATAATTAAGGATTTGTGTTGCTCTTTCAACTTTGTCACCATTCACGGTTCCTCCACACTTAAATCTTTGAGAAGTTAACTTTCAATCGGAAATAAGTCCAAAATTTCTAAAAGATATATTTGATCATACATACATTTTGTAAGGACATTTCACCCAGAAAAATAGTATCGTCAGCCAAGTGGAGTAAATTAATCTCCACACTAGATAGAGGCTATAGATAGGTGGAATAATTCTTTTGTCTCTTCTTTGAACCAATTTTTGTTTTTGCTGCTACCCTTTTTTATTTATTTTCCAGCTACAAGCATCACGTAGCTCATCATTCCGATGTTTTAAAAAAACTCACGCGGTAAATAATACAAAAATATAAATTTTAATACAGTCATCAATTGCAATCATTCATACGTATTCCCTACTTATAGCATCAATCTTTACATATTTATATCAACTTAGTTTTATATTTTAATAAGCATACAAAGGTAAGGTGTGTTATTTGTTTGTAACTAACAGTTGATTTTTTTTTTAAATAAAAGTTTAAGAATTTTGTACATTAGTAAATATAATTTGATTGGGTATTTTATCAATGTATTGACAATAAGGAAACATTTATAATATGATTTAAAAAAGTGTAATTAATGAAAAAATATTAATGTCGGCATATATGTTGGGGTTGATAAAAAAAATCTAACGATAGGTTTAGTGAATTATTAATGTTGGAAAGTCAAACTAGTTGTATTATTAGTTATGGGTAACTAAATTTTATAACAATGAGACAAATGTTGTTAAAACCAGTGGTGGCTATAATTTAAGGAAATAAAGGACGAAAAAGAAGAGTAATTTATGTGTAGTGCACCATGAATCAGGTGGCATAAATGGTTGGTAGAGTCGGTGTCAAGACTCAATAGAGTTCTCACAATACACACAATACCCAACCATCACTTGTATAGGTTAAATTACCATTTAAAATAATATCTATGCAATAATACCAAATAGACCAAATTTTTAAATATGTACATATTATTTTTAAATCTTATTTTAGGAAATACTTATTTTAAAATAATTAAATCTATATTTGTTATTATCATGTTATAGTTTAATGTATATATGAGAAACGTAAAAGGAATATAAATTTATTAAACTGTAAACTTCAACAAAAATTAGCAATGGTTGACAAAATAATTTATACTTGTGAAAAATAATTAAATATGTATATTTACTTATCCTAAAAATTTCTTGATTTTCAATGTTACTATCGGTATACGAGTTCTCAATTAGATTGATTAACTGTTAAATCCAACAATCATATAAAACCAAACTAAACTATCGTGTTGATTTTTCTTGAATACTCTTATTATATAAACTATGATTACAAAAATCTAAGCTACAGTTCATTTTTTATAACGTCATTTTTATGTATTGTCAAAATTGTAGATGTGTTAAAGATTATACATTTATAACATTACATGATTAGTTAACTATGGATGGGTTGTAATGTATATATATTTTTTTATGGAAAGTTATAATTTTATTGTTATCATATATAATATTTTGTTATTCAAATACGTAATATCAATTTATGAGGTTGGCATTGCATATTTATGAGGTTAGACAAATCCAACCTTAAGTGAGGATCAATGAAGATCAATTGTGTCTTGCATTCAAGGAATTTGGACAATATCAAATGTAAGCCGAAATTATGTTGTAAATCATATTATTCCGAAGGGAATACATTGCCCATCTAATAGGCAATAGAAATATCAAGATTCTTGGCAAAAGCCTATTCTACTTTCATTGCAAAAAGACACAAAGTATTAATGCAAACCACTGAAAGGACTGTTGAAACATCATATTGGCTCACTAAAGGTTATTGTCATGCACTAACACCAAATGGCATATCCAGATTTGCTCATTTTGCGTGATCTTATGAGAATATTGAATGTTGCACCACACACATGTCTACAAAAAGTTATGTTCTCATTGTGTATTCTGCTTTCATATATATAAAGCATTTGCACAAAGTTGTCTTGTCTTTGAAAGCTATTCTCCAACACCCTGATGCATGCCCCGAAAACTTCTTTTTCCTGGTTCTTTCCTTTCTATTTTTCCTATATAGGTTGTTACACATCATTTGTGGTTAAAATTTGTTTTAGCAAATGGATTTTATTTCGTGTATCCCTGGACGAAGTTAGATATTTACTAGGAATATATCTTTTTGAGAAAAAGGTTAGGACACTAACCCTTAATAATAGTAAAATGACAAAAAAAAAAAATGTATAACGATAAAAGTTTGTTTCTTGGAGGACCTGATTTATAAGGATTCCTAGGTCCATGAAGTAACCTTCTTCTTCTATGACCTCGTTTTTATTTAGTTAGGATTATGACTCCTCTTGACCCTTTTTAAAAAGAACTTTTAACCTTAATAAATATCATTCTTATGCAACTTCGTCCTATCAATTAATCTTTTATTCGAATTTTCCATATTTTTTTTACTCACTTCGGTATTGTAAAAATATCAAACATGTTCCGTTTCCTTTTTGTTTTTTTAATATAAGGCTTCTAATAGAACCTTAAAGGTGCCAATCAGTATATATAGGATTGGAAGTTATTAACATTGTTCCAATCTTTATATAAAGCTTTTAAGGGACGATTTTGACAGCTTTAATCCCAGACATAATCCAACATTAGTAGAGGATTCATGTTGCATTGGAGACAAAATACACATGCTTAAGCTTGTAGAAATATAAAGTATTTAGATAAAGATGAATTCAACCATAACTTGATGTTGGACCAATTGCATGCAATATTTGACGTTGCTATCCTGTTATAACAAGGATATCAAACCATAGACCTAACTCTTTATCAATAGACATATGTCTCTAAAGTGTTATATTTATTTTGTTCAAAATTTCTTAAATAATTAAAATAAATTTTGTCAGTAAAAAAATTCAAATATCACAAAAAGAAATAACACGATACCCAAGACAATTAAAAGAGATTGAAGTCAAAATTGTTGGTCCAAGTGTGGAAACTAATAATCTCACTCCTTAAAAAATTACATACGTAGATATCATACTCAGAGAAAAAAAAAAAACACCACATAATTAATTCCGTGAAAAGGTGAGGAAGTAAGTGCCATAAAATGAAGAGTTGATACACATATCAGACAACGGACCAAAATCCGCGTGTTCCTATAGTCTAATGTACCTCTCTTTCATTGTTGTCTTAAAACACAAAGTTTCTTAAACCTTGTATTCTCTCATGTTTACGTAGGAGTAGTTTTACTTATCCAATAGCGAACGTCCAAATATCTTATCTAAAAGGTCTTTGGAGAAGTTCTTAAACCCTAGTCAAGACATTTAATATGAAATAAGTCATTTTCTGAGAGTTTGACATATACTTATATATATATGTGAGTCATTACAATCTAGTATCTTAGATGATTAATAGGGAGTGCATGCTTGGGCTTAAAGTGAGTGTCAAAATATTTCATCTAAAACATCTCCAGATAAGTTCTTAAATTTAATTAAAACATTCAATATAAATTATAGTAATATAAAAAATTCGATATTTATTTATCAATATACGAATTGTTATGATCCAATAGTAAGTGTACTTTTAGTTGTAGTTTCTTATTTTCTAAGTAACAAATTTTTAAATATTAATGATGTGTTTGTATGAAGTGTACTTACGTGTAAATTGAAGACCGTTCGCATATTAAAATCTTGAGTCTCAATTATTAAGCTCGGTTAAAAGTGGATGAACCATAAGTGCATGTGATTAGTCTATATATATGATTTCTATATTTCTCGAAGTACATTTTCTAAACAAATAAAAAATTAAATACGAAAAATACATTGGATCCATAGGAAGTGTAAAATTGGGTCAGAGATTGAATACAGGCTGCTTCTAGAAACCCCAACAAGATGATGAGCAATACTGGCTGCTACAATATACTAACCGTAAAATGCAATTTGGGCTGCTACCCCTCTACTTTAAATTTCTTCTCTCAAATAAAATTAATTGAAATTCAGTTTCAGAAATTAACTAAAATGAATGAGAAGCTAAGATACCTAGAGAAGGGGTCGGTTAATCCACAATGAATAGTATGAAATTTCGTTCATCTTTAATTAAAAATAACCGATTCTACAAGAAAAACTCAATTTACCAACGAATTATTATCCATGAATCTGTATCCGTAGGTAAATTCAACATTATCCACGAATTATTACCTACGGATTTATATCTGTAGGTATTACCCACGGATTTAAGTCCGTAGGTATTATCCACAGACATAGGTTCGTAGATATTATCCACAGACACAGATCCGTAAGTATTATTCACGGATATTGGTCCATAGGTATCACCCATGAACTATTTCCGTAGGTAATACCTACATACCTATGTCCGTGGGTAATACCTACGGACCTATAATCATAAGATAATAATAAGAATAATAATAATATTATTATTAATAATATTAACAATCATAATCATAAATATAATCATAATAAAAATAATAATAATAATCATAATATTATCATATTACTTGTCTTACCTTCCTATCAAAATTCTGAGAAACAGAACTACTTATTATGAACAATTGTTTTAAATTACCTCACATATTTCTAATAATAGATCTTTTGATTAAAAAGAATCAAACTGCAACTAGTATTAAATGAAAACTAATAGAGCTAATATCTAGTTTAAGACAAAAGATGTAAGACATATAGCCAAGAATTAATTGAGTTACTTAGGAATATTTAAAATAAATCACTTTTTAATGGATGTTCAAATCCACATCTAACTAGTAAAACGAAAAAGACGACTATGAAATACTAACTATATTGAAATTTAATGTCTCTCCTATTTATGTCATGAAAATTTTAGTTTTCGTGTTTCACTAAAATAAGTTTCAAATAATTCATAGATTGTGATATCTTCTTAAAAAATAAATATCTTACAAAATTAATTTAAATTAAATTTATACCCAATTATATATATAATAAATTATCTATATATTCAGTTTACATATATATATCTAACATAAACTTATAATACAAAAATAAGAAAATATTTATTCTTTAATTATTTTAAAATCTCTTAATTATAGTCATACAATTTCGTATCCTTATTCATAAAAAGCCATATCCTTATGTGAAACATACTAATATTTGAAACATATTGTTGTTTGTGTCATACCAATATACTTGTTCAAATGCAAGAACTTGGACAAGTGATTTTGCTCTACAGTGCATAAGAAAGTTGACCTGACACATCATCAAATCTCTGTTCTTTCTTGATAAGCACATAATTCATCTCTAGTGCATCTCTTTTTTTCTCCATCTCTATTGCAAACCAATATATATATATATATATATATATATATATATATATATATATATATGATGTTTCAAAAGCTCTTCGCACTAAATGATATGAATAATATACATATACATGTTAGTTGTATCCCTACGATAAATATTCATATTTATATATATAAAATATCTTAAGACTTATAGGAAAGGATAGACGAAACATCCCTATTAAAATATATATAGTATATTATATGTGGTTTTTTGTAACTTTTGCGTTCATCTTGAATAAAAGGGTTTTCCAAGGCCCTTCTGTCTAAAAGAAAATATTAGTAATTATATCTCTGTGTATATTATATTTTATTATACATTAATTTAATCCCTTCCTTCGTCTAATGTAGTTCTGGGTATACTACTACCATTTTGTTAGGAAATTGGTTAACATAAGGAATAGATACTTATAAATGTATAATACTATACTCAGTTTAATTTAAAATTTTTCAATAACTAAACATTTGACTTTCTCTGTAAAAATTTATGGAGATTATGTGATTTACACAATGAAAATCATGCGTTATTATGTATTTATTTAAAAAAAAATATACTTCTATTCTTATTATTTGAACTAACAGAAAGGTGTAGACAATATTTATATACTAATACACATCATTTAATGTTTTGAAAAGATATAATATTTCTAATTTATTCTGTAGGTGATGTTATGAGAATGTTTTGTCTAAAACTATTATACTATATGAATATTCTGGATATTAGTTTTGGAGACACTTTTTTTTTTTATAAATCTCATCACTTAATTCTTTTCTTTTTGTTTTTTTGTTTTTTACTTTTTTTTTGTTTCAATATTATTCAAAATCGTTATAAACTTTGCTTAATATGTTCAAAGAGATTGAGGAATTATATTCACGAAGAAAACTCACCAACTTAATATGAATTTAATATAAAGTAAAAGTAACAAAACTTAAGATTGTTATAGTCTAGGAAAAGGTAATCAAAACTAAGTTATTATGCGTTTTTATGTGGAGTTTGTAAGATATTGAGATGTTTTATCCATTTCAGTTAAAAAAATTGATAAATTAGGTTCACAAATAAAGTGATCAATGGGCTATAAACAATATGATCTCATTATTGTATAGTTATGAGTATGTAAATTCCTTTTAAAATATAGGTTTAATTAAGTTTTAACTTTTACAAAAGAAATATATACTTTAAATTGAATTTCTATTAAAAACAATTTATATTAACTATACAAAATTTTTATATTTTAATTGAATATTTATTATTTGATTTTGTCATCCATCAGAGGAACATAGTCAATATTTTGCACCATAGTTGTTTACGTGACTTCACATGATTAGTTTTATTTATTATTTTAATATATAATTAAAAAAACAATGTTGCTTTTATTAAAGACAATTACAGTTACAGTTTCAATTATATTGCTAACATAGTTTGTGGTATTGTGTTTTAGAGTACATATGCTTATTCTATGTTAAGTACACTACCATAAAGTTAGACAATAATAAAAATGAAGTTTTTAAACTCTAATTATCTTGTCTTGTTAAAATGCAATACTAAAACAAGAAACAAAATCAACCATATAAAAATACGTAAGCAATGACAATGTAAGATAATGACTATTTATCAAAAAAAGCAAAATCAAATTGTAAAAAATTAACTAAAAAATATAAAAGTTTTAAGTATTTTATAGAATAAATTTTTTTAATAACAACTTATTAATAATATTTGTTTTAATATATCTAATAGTCTCATGTGATTTAGAAATTGACAATTTAAATGTATCTTTCTCTTTTAATTTTTTAATGTATTTTTTAAAGACAAAATTGTAATTAAGTAATCAAACCTTGTAACGATTGATCATAATGCTATATTGGTAAACTTGAAGTTAGAATATTAATATTATATGTGAGAATGAAAAAATATTGTAAAAGTGAAGCCTCATAAACCCTTGATCCTCGACTGAGGGGTAGACCCCTTGATTCTCAACTAAGGGATTTCTTACGACAAACTCTATAACAAACAATACTTTAAATATGGTAATTAACCCAAATGATTGTATGATAGTAAATTTGAGATCGAAAATATCCAAATTTATGAGAACCGTACAACTTTACTAAATATTTTTTTAAGATCACGAGTTTCTTAGCTTTATAAGAAAAAGATACAAAGTTTTTCTATAAAAAAAAATACTTAAGCAAATTATGAGGTTTGCATGGAAGTTTTAAAATATGTACTATATAATCAATTCATCCTCTTTTATAAATTAGTTATAGTAAACGAGACTTGACTATGATGTAAAAAAAAGACAACACATTCAAGAACTTCCTATAAAAGGTTTGGTATGACATTAATAATTAAGAGTATTTATTGGTGTGATAGATTATTGACTAAATCAGGGCAATGTAGAGAATACTTTCAATAAAGATAGAATGTTTTGTCAAAATACCAATTGTAGAACTTTATTTTGATAAGTTGTTAAATAACCATGCTAAATATGTTATAATGGAATGCATTCAATAATTAATTTTGCAAGAAAGAAATAATATTTAATCTTAATCCCACAAGCAGGTACATCTCACTCCTTTGCTCTCCCTCTTCTTCTTTCAACATATAAATATTTTATTGACATAAAATTAATGTAGAATATAAAAAATATTAAATATTAGTATATATTGATTTGTTACATTACTAATGTTAATTAATAATATTTATATTAATAATTTATAGTAAATATATAATGTTCTAAAAAATCAAAACAAAAGTTAATGTATATATTAAATCCCATTCTCTCTTAATTAGTCATTATTATATAATAAAAAAACTAGTTCTATTTATCACAACAACATAATATAAACATAAGTTTAAGTAAACAATATGACAATTTAAGCTTTTTCTTCTCTTATATTAAAATGAACTATTTAATAAGTCTCATAATATAACTAAAATTAAATCCTAAACTATCATAAATCAGTTCTATCCAAATTCATCAATCATACTTTGATAAAGTGTAAAAAATATATGTTCATAATCTTGATTTAGGCACTAAATTCTTGTCTTGAATATCTTTTGTAAAACTAATTCCCATCATTTCTAAATACGAAAATACTTGAACTAAGAAAAGTTACTTAAAATTTAATTTTTATTTTACATATATGTGTGTAGTAGGAGAAATTCAAGACAAAAAAATTGTTCACACAGAAGAGGCTAGCATAGGAGGGATCTACTGAGTGTTGAAATTTGGCATTAAGTGGATTGAGGGTAAAGAACACTCTAAAAATTTTACTTCAAGGAAATAAGACTGGTGTTGAGCGGATGTACTCTAGAGAGTGATGCACAAATGAAACCAAATTTCGTTAAGTTAATCTACTAGCTGCTCAATAAGTGAGAAGCCTTGGAAGAAACATAATTCATTGATCGAATTAATTAAATTTTGAGCGTAAGAAATCAAGTGATAACTACTTTCTTGGATTGTAAATAGGGAGAAACAAATAACAAAGGAGGAGGAGAGGGAAAGAATACTTCAATCACAACATTGGAAGCTCACGATATATCAATTGTGTTATTCCTTTTTCTTTTCTCATTGTATCTAGGAATTATCCTACTCATCATAGTAACTAATCTTCTTTTTTATTGGGATTGAAGGTACTTGGAACTTGATACATGTATATAAGTATTTTTTTTTTCAGTCCTTGATTTAGTTTTATGCTTAATGCTTTTAAAGTAAAAGAATTTGGATTGTTCTTACAGAGCCTTGAGGTCGAGAACAATATTTGTTCTTGCGAAGTCTTGAGACTGAGAACAACACTTCAAGGTGATAAGTGTCAAATTTCGGTATTCTTAGACATGATAATACCGGAATTTGTGAGAGTTTAAGTATTCTTAAGGAAATATTTAACCCCAAATATAGAGTTTTTGGAATCGCATGTAAAAACTAATTCATGAGTAGAAAGAATTCAATTAACTGCAGTTGTTGTGGCTTTCAGGAAGAAAAATACGAAGACAAAGAAAGATTGGAAGATTGACGAAGAAAAGAGCTGAAAAGACAAAGCAACACTCGCCCATATTCGCCCATAGCTCGCCCTAGGCGAATAAAAGCCAGAATGACAGGAAGGTGCAGAGGTCCTCGCCCTCAGTTCGCTCCAGGCGAG
>Ga0209489_104955_pt1 | contig 23841 bp, 10 predicted proteins | sample SiratrowhiteBW_FD_187527 | JGI IMG/M metagenome (GOLD analysis project Ga0209489, IMG submission 187527) | Root nodule microbial communities of legume samples collected from California, USA - Siratro white BW (SPAdes) (version 2) | ecosystem: Host-associated > Plants > Roots > Nodule | place...
GGAAATGTGAACTTCTGATAATAAAATTTAAAAAAAAAAAAAAAACAGAAAAAAAAACCTTCTTTGAAAATTGATACCATGAAGAGAAAAGTGAACAGAGATTTGACAGTGGTGAGGAGAGTGTGAACTACCAAAGCCTCCCCCAAGTGGTGCTGAAAGGTGACAGTCTGAACCTCCATTGTTTCTGCTATGGCTCAAATTTGCTTTAGCAATTAACCATGAAACCCAAAATATAAAGAGAAAGGTTACAAGAACTATCCGGGGGGAAAAGGGGTTGGTAAAGTTAGGGTTTGGGATTCAAATTGATGTCGCTATTTCCAATTATTTCATGCCACGTTGTCTGTAGAAACATCAGATAGTATACAAAAATATTTCATTAGAACAAATTAAATTGAATAAATGAATTCAAATTTTGTATTAATTATTTATAATATTTTATTTTTGTATAAAAAATATTTCAAATTTACTTTCACTGAGAACTTGATAAAATTATGTTTTAGTTTTAACAATTTCAATTACCCATAAATTAATTAAAATCAATTTTATAAAATAAATAGCATCCAAACTTAAAATAAAATTATAAACAGTATTTTAAACATGTTTTATAAAATTATTTTGTTATTAAGGATTAAGGATGTTATATAATTTTGATAAAAAAAGGTTAATATGTAATGTGAAAATTTGCACAAGCAAATAACTTCTTAAATTGATGAAGACCTGAAATAAAATCACCAAAGAAACAAATTGTTCCTTTCAAAAAATAAAAGAAAGAGCAAGCAAATGTATGGATCCGTGAGGAATTCTTTTAAAGATTGTTTTACTTTTACTATTATTAATTCATGAATATACCTAATACAAAATAGGTTTAAAGATTTATTCAAATCAAGATTGATTAACTTAATTTTTAAAAATGAATTGTCTGTAATTGATTGATTTCACATATTCTTGTGAATACATATTTTTATAGCTAATAAAATTATGCTATCACTAGTGATTGGGCAAAATTGTTTAGATTTATTATTTACATGTTATATGAATTTATATTTTTGAAAAGATAACTGATTTAGTAAAATATATTAAAGACGACGTGAGAGTTAATCTTAATTCTTATATATACTACTATTTTTTTAGAGTGAAATTTAGTTATTATTACTAAAATTAGGTTTTATATTATATAAAAAAAATTATAAACTGTTCTTGTTGGGTCTATAAAAGGCGTTTTTTTTTTTTATGGTGACAATCTTCAATTTGAGTGTTAGGTTGGCTGTTTCTTATTATAAGAGAATTTTCTGATGTAAAATTAAATTTTTGAAAATCAAAAATTAATGTATGATTAGGAATAAAAAGTGTCTTTCTTTTATAACTTATTGTGTCTTTTATAAACTTGAAAAATAATGTAGCTTTAATAAATTGATTGACATTTCACCTATAGTATTGTCAAAATTATTACAGAACTAATGTCAAAATTATTAGACTACTTGAAGATAATTTTGTTATAATGTACTTTTTGAACGATAAATACTCAGTTCAACCAAAGAGCTATGTACTATATTTAAATTTTAAAAATTTACAACAATTAAAATAATTAATAGTTAAAGATCTATCATAAAATATATATAATATAAATTACTATTCAAATTATATTTGTCAGAATCATTTGACACCATATGTTGAGCTTAGAACAAATTAAACAAATAAATTACCTAAGTAAGAAAATGTGTGTATATTAGTTGTAATAAATAAATACATTGTTTCATAAATAATAACAAATAATATAAGCAGATGCTTTTAAAAAAATGAAAAATTACTATTGTATAACTTTAACCTAAAAAAAATCATGGATATCAACTTCATCAATTAATCATCAAGTTAGATATGATAAATAAATGATAAGAAATAAATAAAGTTAGATATGATAAATAAATGAGTAAGAAATAAATATATTATGATGATTCACTTAATAACCTTATCTGTGAGTAATGTAAGTTAATGATAATAATATTTTTTAATATGTAAATTAATGATAACAATATTTTTTAATTAGAAGTGGTAACAGGATTCAAAAAATATTTTTTTATCGGAGGAAATGAGTTTAATGTAAAGATGAAAATGAATTTAAATTTAGATTTCATTTGATGTGTGTTATGGTTCATTTAAGAAATTTTACAAACAGTATTTTTGAGCAGTGGTTGGTTGTTGGATCGTAATTTTTTAGTGGATGGTGGTTTTTTTGGGTAGCAGTGATGTGTGATCTTTTTGTGAGGTGCTGGCTTCCGATTTGGGTAGTAGTGTAGTTATGGTTTTCCCTGCTCACTTTCTTTCCGTCTAAATCACCTCTTCCAATAAACTTTGAAATCTTTTTCTTTTGACAACAATCCTCCAATTCGAGCTCCTTTCGTCTCTCTCCCAATGACTTTGACTTTTATTATACTCGTTCACTCATTTAACTTTTCACTCCCTGCAAAAGTTCACTCATTTTTTTTGCTTGAAAATTCTTTTGAAACAAAATACAATAATATAAGTTTATCATTTTTCACTCAAGCAGTGATTGTTAGATTAGGTTTGTAACATTCCCACTACTGCTTAATTATTTCTTATTTAATTAAAATCAGTGAATAATTATTTTTTTTATTTTTTGTAAAATAAACTTTTTATATAAAGAGTAAAAGTCCTTATATCATTTCATAAATATAAAAATGTCTCTCTTCTCTTTTCTCTCCCCTCTCCTTCCTCCCTTTCACTCCTCTTTTAGTGTCCGTTTGGTTGAACTGATTTGAAAAGATTTACTATTCAAGAGAATGGATTTGAGGGGATGAAGGTTGTTTGGTTGACCTAATTTGAGAGGATAGATGATGAGGGATTTGCAGGATGACATATTCCCTTATAAGAAGAGATTTGAAGGGATGAAACTTGAAATTACAAAATAGCTCTTATAAATAAGGTGAAAATTGCCAAATACCATTGTAAACATATATAACATTTAATGGTATCATATATGTGTTAATAAGAATATTTAATTTTGAATAATTAATTTTAATTAAATGTTATCTATTAATATTCTTTATGTTAAATTTATGTACACATTTTATTTGTTTTAGTCAATTTAAGTAGACTGTTTATATACTTTTTATTATAACTTATTAATATTTTTATATAAATAAAATAAGAATTCAAAAAATTCATATTTAATCTCTTAAAAATATAGTAAAAAAAATTAATTTTTTAAGTAAGAGAATTAATAAAAAAGTAAATTTAAAAAACATTGCAAGCTATTTTCATTTAGACTAATAACTTTAAAAGTTTCAATTTAAATAAAATGTAAAAATAATTTATACTTACAAAAATAACAGTAAATTTCAATAAAAAAAAGTACTTTAGATTGCAAAATTTTTTTTTACAGATTTCAGTAAATTATAATTTAGACTAAATTGTATATTTTAATAGAATAATAAATTTGTGATTTTATTGCATTATTTAGGATTTATGTTTAATTTTAAATAATTTAGAAGATGTGTTTTAAATAATTTTAATAATTTTTTTATATTAAAATCAATTTAATCCAATTCATTTTAATTTTTTACCATCTTATTTTATAAGGGTTAATTAGTATTTTCATAAATATATAAATTAAAAAAATAAAAACAAATCTATAACATGTGTCAAATCATTTCCAAACTTTCATAATCCATCTCCTCAAACCCCTTCAAATTTTATCATCCATCCCTTAATCCAAACAACCCTTTTATCCTCACACAATCTACTCAAATCCCTTCAAATCCATCCCTTACCAAACAAAGCCTTATAGTTATAGTTTTTCCTTTTAATGCAAGTAAATTTTTTTACCCATATGCTTTTATCTTTTTTACTTAATTATTTTTCCCTTCTGAAACTTATCTAAGCTTTACACACACAGGTCACTTGTTATCTTTTTTAAATGATTCTTTAATCATTTTTTAATTAAATATTTTATTTTAATTAAATATCTTTATGTGTGTTAATAATTTTTATTATTATTTTTTTCGTTTTATTTAATCACAAATTTCTTTAAAACACTTAATGTGTTTTTTATTTAAATTTTATCTAAAATATAAAATATTTTTAAAATGAAATTTTTTAACATAAATTAAAATTTCAAAATTTTCTAACTTTTGCTTTAACATAAGATAATTAATATATTTATTTAAAAATAAGGATGTTACAACCTTTTTCAAATGATATTATTTGAGTAATTCTTAAAGTATTTTTTTCCAAAAGGAAAAATGGGTGAGTAATGAAAAAAAATCAAAGTAGATATAAAATAATAAAAAAGGTAATAAATGAAGGAGAGTGAGAAAGGGGTGGTGAGTGAACAGAGGAGTGAGAGAGAGAGAATGTCTCTATTTTAATTTAGGCAAAACACACATAACTTAAGTACAACTAGTTTATTACAATCTACAAGTTGTTTAATAAATGAGTCAAGTATAAACATTTCTGTTTAAAAAACTGTTTTGAATTTTTGTAAACGTGACCCTTGACAGAAATTATCATTTATATTCTCTTAATTGTAATATATATATATATATATATATATATATATATATATATATATATATAAAATTTAGAAATAAAAAAGATATCAAATCATCTTTAATTATTTTTATTAATTTTACTTTTAATTATGATATTTCTTGATCATAATTATAAAAAAAAAGGTAAAACATTCTTTTTGATTTTATTTAGAAATTTATTTCTTTAAAAAAAATTCTAAACTCGATATGATTTTGACTGGAGCTAATATATCATGTTATATTCTTAAGAAGGAAATTAATAAAGGACAAAAAAGTCTTAGGAATATTATACAATTTTGGTAAAACAATATTATTTTTTATTTCAATGGAAAAAACATACTATGCAATACAATGCAACATGGAATGTTGCACACATAATTTGTTCTTATCAAAATGAGTATAACATTTTGAGATAGAGTAAAACTGGTTTTGAGAAATTTAAACTTCAATCAAGTTGTATTTTCTTTAACAATGATTACAAAGCTTTAAATATTTAAATATTTTGATAAGAATTTTCAAAAGCTAAAAATATACTTATATACAATCTAAGTATTGAATTGATATTGATTAGTAAAGTTTGATAGTGTATTAACAATTAAAATTAATTTCATATTAAGACAAACCAATAAAAAAACTGTGTTTTTTGTGCATTATTCTTCTTATACATTTTTTTTAGATATCACGTCTAGTATTGAAAAGTGTCTATAGCTTTTAAATATATATTATTTTCAACATCATCATTTATCTTTTTAATGAAAAATTACACTGTTTAACAACCAATGAAAGATAACTTTTTAAAATTAAATTTTAATAGGTGATATGTTATGTCAAGCATGATATTTTATTAGAGTTCTTTTAGTATGATAGTCCGTTTTCTCTTTTAAGAAACAACAAATATTAGAATGTTGTTTCTCAAAAAAGTCTTCAAAATTTCTAAAACCCAATTTAGCTTTTCTCTTCTATTTTCTACGAGGATACGTATACCTTTAAAAATGTCTTTGTGGAGGTTTCACATGTCTCTACGTTGTTGGCTCTCATGTACTGAAATTATATTATCCAGACAATCAAATTCCATACGTAGGAGTGGGTCGCGTATAATTAGAAAAAAAAAACATATTAAGATAAGATTAGTTAGTAGTCCAAAATTAAAATATTTAGTTCAAAATATACTAATTATTCTTTTTAATAGTTATTTAAAATCATGACTTAAGCAATCTAAAAAATGACAATACATTAAAATCTTAGTAAAATAAAAGTTACCACACCTCTCAAAAAGTTACTATGCTAATTTTATCATACATGATAACGTTTATTTCATAGGTAATCATGTTTAACTCAACGCCGTCTTTACTCAATTTCACTAACATTTTCTTGCAATAACAAAAATGGTTTTAAAAATATAAAACATATTGTTATAACTTTTTATTCAAAATTATTGTTATTATTATTACTACCCAGACCCGACCCGACCCGACCCGAGTGTAAAGACGAATAAGAATAGGGCGTACTTAATTCACTTAAACGGCGGAGAACGAGAAGAAAAAAGAGCGTTTTGGAATCTTAGAAAATGTTGAGAAGAAAGCCAACAAAAATCGAAGTCAAGATCGAAGACAAAGAAGAACTCGAGGAAGCTCGCCGCCGCAACGCTTCCGTCGCCACTGCCACCACCACCACCACCGCCACCGCTGGCACGGCCTCTCTCCTCCGCCAGCTGGATCGCGGCGGCGAAGATCCCGCTTCCAAGGCGCATCGCATCGGCCTCTCCTCGTAAAACCCTAACCTCAGTCTCCCTCCTTTCTTCCCCAATGGAGGTCGAAGTGAAGCTGCGCCTTGCGGACGCCAACGCCCACCGCCACGTCACCACCCTGCTATCCCCCTTCCACGTCGTCACCCACCGCCAGCAGAACCTCTTCTTCGACGGCGCCGCGTCCGAGCTCTCCGCACGCCGCGCTGTGCTGCGCCTCCGCTTCTACGGTGACGACGAGCGGTGCGTCGTTTCGCTGAAGGCGCGGGCGGTGCTGGTGGACGGCGTGAGCCGCGTGGAGGAGGACGAGGAGGATCTGGACCCGCGGGTCGGGCGCGAATGCGTTGCGGAGCCTGGGAAGCTGGGATCGGTGGAGTCTAGAGTTTTGCGGAGGGTGAAGGAGGAGTTTGGAACTGAAAAGGGGTTTGTAGGGTTGGGAGGGTTTGGGAATGTGAGGAATGTGTATGAATGGAAGGGATTGAAATTGGAGGTGGATGAAACTAAGTTTGACTCTGGGATTCTCTACGAGATTGAATGTGAGAGTGCTGATCCTGAAGGAGCTAAACGGCTCCTTGAGGAGTTCTTGAAGGAGAATGAAATTGATTATTCTTACTCTACAGCCTCCAAATTTGCCATCTTTCGATCTGGGAAACTGCCTTAGTGAGTGAAATTTGTGTACTTCTGAGTCATTCTATGCTCTTGCTGTTAAGAGTTTAAGAATAAAACAAACTCATGTCATTTGAGTTGCTACTATTATGATTTTGAAGTGTGGATGTTTGATTTATTGTTTTTATATTGCAAGTAGATTGGTCTTTCATTGGTTCTAAAATAATGCTAACTCTTACGTAACTAGTAATTTTGATACGCATCATTGCCGCAATTTATGTTAAGACATATCTTCTCCTTTTGTTGTTGAGTTGAAGACTGTGTTTATGCATGTACTGCTTGGTTCTAAGAAGAGGATAGAAGGGTAGAGGGAAAATAAACTAATTTACCATTATGTATTTAGGATTTAGAATGTTTAAATGCAAGTTGATACAAGTATTTTGCTTCAGGTTTAAAGGCAAACTTAATCCTTAATCCTAGGATATAGTCTTTCATTGCTCATCTAAGTAAAGATCATGATCTTGATAGTAACAGTAATATATATTCAGTTAGGAGAAGAGCTATTAGTATTGTGCTCCTGTGATGTGTGACTTGTCTTGGGGGATCAGATTAATTACAAGCAAGCTAGCGCTAACAATATGCTTGCCACTGATGTCAAATTTACCTTAGTCATACTAAGGAGTAATAGAAGAGATTCACTAAATAGAAGTAGAACTCGAATAGCTTGTAGGATAATTTTGTCTAAAATCATGTTATTGTTGCAGAGACTAATGGGGGATGTGATAAAAAAATTAAATGTTATGTGTTTATGATGAAAATAAACTAATTTACCATTCATTATGTATTAGGATTGAGAATGGTTAAATAAGACTTAATACAATTATTTTGCTTAATGTTTGAAGGCAAACACAAACTGAGAAGATGCATGGTCCTGCTGTTTTTGTCTTGTGAAACAATGCTTAATCCTTGGGTTTATCATTGCCGCAACTAAGGAATGGATGCTTCTATACATAGCTCTAAGCCAGGGCAGTTTGTTACTTCTGTCTTTTCTTTCTCTGTTTCAGCGCTTTGCCTCAGTGTCCTAGTCAGAATAGGTAAGGGCAAGAGGGAGACAACAGGAGTTAATTTTGTTGAGGGCTGAATGGAAAAAGAATTCGAGGTTGTTCTGAGCCTATGAGAAACTGCTATGCTTTTCTACTAAGCTGGGTTACGATATCAGTACGAATATTTGTATTTTAAGAAATAGGTATATACATATCTTTTAATTTAAATCATATATACTATATAAAAGATTATATATAATGATATTATTTTAAATAAAAACCATACATAAATTATAGACAAAATTTATCAATTTTATAAGAGTTAGATTAAAATATAATAAATTAAAAGGAGTAAATTATTGAATTAAAGGAAGTTAAAAATGATAATCATATGCATAATTGTAAATAGTGAAACAAAAAAGAAATTTGGGTAAATAGTGAAACAAAATAGAAATTTGGGAATAGTAACGGAGGAGTGAAAATGAGGAGATGTGTCCCTACCAGATATGAAATTCGGATAAAATGGATATTCATAATTTTGGAAAAGTATATATTAAGCATACAATAAAGACACAAACTTTCTTAATTTTTTCTTCTCTTTCCTCTCATTTTAATAACTTTTATAATTGAAAAAATACAAAAAAAAATTATTATATCTCATTTTTTTTACATAATACTTTATTGTAATAAAATATTAAAAAAACGTTATTCCATTTGGTTATTTTTATATTTTAGGCTATCTGGACATGTTTTATACTATGCTATAGAATTAAGTTTTTTTTTTCCAAGACATCAAATAAGTGGAACTGTGTAAAACATTATGCTAAATCTGTTGTTAAACCAAAGAAATAACATTCTATAACAAATAATGAACTTATTAATTTAAAATAGTATTAATAATGATATTAAAAGTTGAAATGAAAGTGCTTTTCAAATTATCACATTACTTCAAAACATTCATAAATCACTCCTTGTATATAACACATAAATTTAAGAACATTTCACTAATAAAATTGGTAAAATACTTAATTTAATTACTTCAATCCTATACCATTGATTTTTTTTTTCTTGTAATTTTTTTTATTGTGTTTTCGTTGTTTAAATTTTGATTGTACCTTTTTTTTTTTCTGTTAATAGATAATTTATTTCTTCTGTAGTTCTTTGTCCAAAGTATTTAACAAAATTTTAAGCATATGTACTTTAACATTAATTAACCCTCTTAAAAGGCTACAGTCAGCTAGAGGTGGGGAATTTGGGACTCATAAGGAATTTGAATAGTTGAATATGACCATTGTACATGTGCATTACTGACATTTCTCTTATATTAAAGTTAAATAAAACCGCAAGATACCCTACTCACTCAATATTCATCTGGTTTTACTTTGTATACAATTGGGTTTCAATAACCATAACTATGATACCACTAAATGATATAGGCAAAAATTAACTCAAATAACAGACATAAATTGAACTTTTATATGTGGAGACAGCTCCACTTGAAAGTTGAAAGAAACTTTTGTTCAGAGAACTAAGACTGGCTAGGACATATATATGGCAGAAAAAGAAAACACTGTACCATCTACAATTTTACTTCCTCTTCTTAGCAGGTGGCTGTGGAACCTCTTCTTCCTCTTCTTCATCTTCATCCTCTTCCTCATCCTCATCTTCTTCATTATCTTCATCACCATCATCATCATCGTCATCATCTTCACCATCACTTCCACCTGCACCATTGGCCTCGGGATCATCATCAGGCTCACCCTCTTCTTCACCTTCACCTTCACCTGAGAAGTCCTCGTCTCCTTCGTCATCGTCCTGGTCATTTGTGTCGTCATCATCTTCTTCCTCCTCATCTTCATCTGAATCACTAGCATCCTTGTTCAAAAGGTAAGTATGTTTTCCCTTGTAGAGATCATCAAAAGGAAACCTGAGAAGAATCGGCATACATCAGAACTGCAAAGGTTTCCAGACATAAAGCATAACTATATTCTCCAAAGTGTTGCTTAAACTTATTCTCACCTTCCATCTATTGGGGTCAATTCAGGGGTGATGTCAGTCAGCAGAGATCCGGCGGTCTGGGAAACAAACAGACATAATCATTTGCACCCACTTCTATATGAAAGCTTGAACTACACTAATGTGTCCCATAAAAATGAACCAAAAGGTAGAACACAAACCAAGCTCATGACATACACAAATCATAACCCGTGGCCTAATTATTATAAGGACTTATTATTACAATAAGAAGCTTTATGAGTAGCTTCCCAAGCAAGCAGTCATGATGCAAACTGAGCTCCGGAGATCACAGTCCCCTACTGGACACAAACATGGTCATACAAAGACAAAGACAGAGAAAATAAAATATCCATGTCTATTTTCACGCACACAATGCAGAATATAAATTTAGCACAATTCAAGGAGAAGAAATTTCAAAACGAAAAAAATATAACTAGAACAGGCACAACTCACATGAAACCCCACATTAACAAACTGTCCTACTGTTAAGCTTTGTAAATATACTGCTAGAATCGTAGGTTAATTTCTTGAAGGAAATGTCTAGTCCATGTGATGTTTCTATGGAACATCAGGTTCTAAGGTATCGGTGAGCATGATAGAAACAGGTAAGGCTTTACACACAGACAAAGACACGCAACACTTAAAGCAAATCAGGCAAAAAAAGAACCAATGCAGAAGACATTAGGTTTAACGTAAAAAGCAATCTTAATCAAATAATAGTAATTCGATTGCTTTTAATTTGATCTGAACAAATAAATGACAAAGATGATATTTTAAGCACTCTATATTAACAAAAAAACAGCATTGGCTTACACGAAACAACAAACAAACTGTCATTCTTTCGCACCTGACTAATTTTTTTTTGGTTTTGAACACAGATAAACAGACCAACCTCTGTAACCAAACACAACCAGCAGTCTAGTAGCATCAAGGAACAACAATTATGAATAGGGTTTAGCTGCAACCAAATCAGACCCCAATCCGCACAAAAAAAAAAAAAAAAAAAAAAATTAAAAAGATAAAAAAAAACAAAAAAAAAAAAAAAAAAAAAAAAAAAAAAAACTACTTTACCCCCTTTCCCCCCCCCGAATGAAAAAAAAAAAAAAATCACTACAAGCTCCCATTGACTTTGACCACACCATATAAAGGTAAGATTTCAGAAAAAGAAAAATCCCTAAATTCCTCTGAAGACAAGAAGTAAATGAACGAAATAGATGTTAAAAGTCCTGCTAGTAGAACAACTTTCGATGAACCCGAAAGAAATACGAAAGAGCATGCGAATTATTGAATAGAAATACCAATTGTTCACGCGGTTAATGACAATTACACAACATGCGCATTACAAGACTTAAAATTAAAAGGAGAGGGTTTGAAAGGAATACCAGAATGAGAAAGCAAAGGAGAGATTTGGCGGCGAGAAGAATTGTGTCCACCGCTATGGCCTCCACAGCAAAGGCGGTGCGCATGCTCTTCTCCACCGTGATGAGAGAAGATAACTCCTCCATAGTAGTAAACTAAATATTCAGAAATAAAAAGGAATGGAAAACGAAAAGAGAGAAGAACAATCTGAAAGACAGTGAAGAGAATGCAAGACTCTGACTCTGAAAGTGAGAGAAAGAAGGAGTTCGGTCCGGTTAAGATAAACCCTTGGTTGGTCCAGTTAGGGTTTTTGACGACAAAAATTGCTTATGTCACCCCCAATGTTAAATAATACTTGGCCAGGGTTATTACACGAGAAAAAGAAAAAACTTTTTATGTATTTAATATATAAGGATAAAATTTCTTATATTTAAAAATGCAGAGCTCTAACCACCGTTTGAATATATGAATAAATAATTTAACCAATGTCAACAGATTTAAAAAAAACATTACTATTTTGGTGCAATAGACGTTTGATTTGTTCGGACCAAAAAATAATTTTCATAAAAAAATTACACGGAAACTAATTTTAGATTGTAGGAAAGTCATTTCACTTTTGTTGTGGAAAGTATTTATAGAAAAATTGTTTGAATAAAGTTATGGGTAATTTGAATATAATGGTTATGGGAATGCATGAAAAATAGAGGGTGAATAAGGTTAAGAAGAAGAGGGAATAGGGATAGGAATAGGAATAGGAAGAGAATCGAGTCACAATCAGACCAGGTGGCGTGGCGTGCGGTGGTAGAATCATAACTATGAATAGACTCCTCGCTCGCATCAAATCTCAATTGTCTCTTTGATTCCTTTGTATCGTCCTGAGAGGGTCAACAGGGACGGCAATGACCCAAACCCTCTCTTTCTCTCTCCATACCGCTTCTTCGCCTTTGCGGAAAAACCCTAGAAATTAACCAACCAATTCTCTTTTCTCCATTCCCCGATTTTCTATAATTTTATAATTTTCGTTCAATCGCCAAGCCCTCCCTCCAAGTCAACGCGGGAACCCCTCAATCCGGTTTCGAAAATCTCGATCTATGTCATCCGAGATCGAGGTCGTCGAGGAGGTGCAGTCGCGCGATGAGCAATCGTCGGCGTCGGGCGGCGGCGATGGCGTGCCGGAGGAGAGCCTCCGGAACGACGTGTACACGGCGGCGGCGTACGGGGATTTGGAGAAGCTGCAGAGATTGGTGGAGCAAGAGGGTTGCCCCGTCACCGAGCCCGATGGGTTGGGTTACTACGCGCTTCAGTGGGCTGCACTTAACAATCGCACTGCCGCTGCTCAGTACATCATTGAGGTTCTTTGATCGGTTTGTTGAATTGCGTTTGCTTTCTTTTGCTTCTTGAGCTTGTCCCTTGGTTTCACCCTTTGTTTGCTCTTGCGTCCTTTATGCCTCCGTTGTTTTGGCATTTACTATTAGTGTTTCTTTTACTCCAATAATAGAAAATAAAAATGTAGGAGTTAGTTACTCCTTGTTGTTGGTTGAGGAGGGCTGTAGATGTAGAAGAGAGGATGATTTGATGATGAGGGTCATGCTTTTGGTTTGAATTTGTTAAAGTAGCTTAGCGAGCTCGTTCTGGCTTGTGTTATGAAATGGCTTGGCTTGTTTGTGGTGGAATTGAATGCATGAATTGAAATTTGGCTTGATAAATCGTGTGGAATTGGACCTTTTTCTCTTTCCGTGGATGCGGCGTACGAAATTGAGTGGTTGGTTTGTGGTTGGCAGCATGGGGGAGATGTAAATGCAACGGATCATACTGGCCAGACGGCCCTACATTGGAGTGCAGTTCGGGGTGCTATCCAGGCTGCTGAGCTTTTACTTCAGGAGGGTGCTCGAGTGAGTGCTGCAGATATGAATGGTTATCAGGTAGATTGATCTGAATGTTTTAATCTTTATTAAAGTGATTTCTGGTGGGGTAAAGCGATTGAAGTATGTTTTTAGCTCTTATACCTGGTTGTCTGCATCGGGTTACATCTGTGAAATTGGTAGTGTAGGGTTATTGTTTTACTTGAAGCACATGCGTGCAGCTGTAAATGTTGTTTACTAATTATGATGTGCTTGGACTCAGACAACGCATGTTGCTGCACAATATGGTCAGACATCTTTCCTTTACCACGTTGTTTCAAAATGGAATGCTGACCCTGATGTCCCTGATAATGATGGAAGAAGCCCCTTGCATTGGTAATAAAAGATCCGCCGTTCAGTCTTTCTTTCTATTGAAATGGATGTTTTACCTTTTCTATTTGTTCCTCATTTCTCTGTAGTCAGGCGGCTGTGTTGTTTGACACTATTTTTTCTGATTTATGATGCCTTCTTTTCTTCAAGCAAACTGCAAGTGTTGTTGGTTTGTTATTTTATTTGGTAGAGTTAAGTCAGAACACTATGTAGGGAGCTGTGCCCAATTAGCCCAAGTTGAAAAATCTTTTAAGCCTAGAGGGTCTTAATTGTTCTAATGCGTAATTGCTTGTTATAAACATTGTGAAATTTCTCTTGGCACATTTTCCATTTAATATTACCCAGCATGAAGTATTATTTTGGAATTAAAAGGCCAAGTGACATGTGGACTACTTCATTTCTGTTACATTTGTAAGCATGTTCATTATATTTATCCTTGGAATTCTCTCAATTATACATTGGTCATATCATCATCCAATTTGACTCCGTTTTTTTTTTTTTTTTTTCTTCTCCGCTTACAAAGTTGCACCAAATTTTCCCCTGAAGTTTAATGTACAGTGTTACTGAATTAGTTTCCTCTGTGCTATTTGTTGGGTTGCACATTCGTATTTTCCCTTCTAAATAAATTTTGAATGGTTCTGCTTCAGTGAAATTTTTATATAATTCTTCAGTATTTTAGAGCTATACCTTATGCTTCCTTTCTCACTTGAATTTTAGGGCTGCTTACAAAGGTTTTGCCGATTGTATACGTCTTTTATTATTTCTTGATGCACACAGGGGACGTCAAGATAAAGAGGGTATGTTTTAATGCTCTATTCTGAACTCCTTTTATTCTCCTCAAACTATTAATTCATTAAATGATGAATTTATCTTCTAATTTTCAAAGCATTACTATAGTTTATATTTTTATTTTTAAAATTTTTCCAGGTTGCACTCCTCTTCATTGGGCTGCTATTAGGGGCAACTTGGAGGCCTGTACTGTGTTAGTGCAGGCTGGCAAGAAGGAAGATCTGATGGTGGCTGATAATACAGGCCTTACACCAGCACAACTTGCTTCTGATAAGAATCACAGACAAGTTGCTTTTTTCCTTGTAGGTGTTTCATAATCAACACGGTTTGATTTGATTAGTAGTTTGCTTTCCATCTTCAAAATATTCCCATCCCTTGTAATTTGAGAAGTGGACTGGCTCTGGCTTATTTTCCTGAAAAGCAATTGTGTTCATTGAATTTATAGGATAGGTGCTTGAGTGGACTATGTATGTTCATATCTTAACCAATCATGGGTATCGTGTAGGGAAATGCCCGAAGGCTGCTTGACAAACGCTGTGATGGGAACAGCCGCCTTGGAAGAATTTCCAAATTAGGACTTGCGCCCATCCTTTGGTGCATAATTTTTGTGCTCTTGGTTACTTATATTCATTCGGTCATCTTGGGTATCTATCTTGGCTTCCACATATGGAATCAATTATATGTGCATGTGAGCACTTGCATGCATAATTAATCCTTTGTTTTGATGGTTGTCTCACTATCATTTGTATCTTACTTTTTCCTGTAGCAACAAAAATGCCAAGGCTTACAGCTGCAGGTGGTCTTCTTGCATGGTTTGGAGTTTTGCTTGCAACTGTTGGTTTGGTTATGTTTTACAAGTGTAGCTGGTAAGTGATGTGGTCTTAAATTTTACAACTTCATCATAATACCCTCTATGCCATTATATACAAGAATAAGATCTTTCTTCAAGAGACCTCTCTAGGATTTTTTTTACTGCTGTTATGTAAAATCTCGATGTATTTGAATGAGGATTATTGGTGGTTTGAATAGTGCAACCCTTGCTCTCTAACAATATGTAAACTTTTGCAATGTATTGTCCAATTGCTCTAATGGTTCTAATCCTCTATTCTATTCAATTTGTTTAGAAAAGTGGTGGGAAATTTAAGTGTGAACCATAGGATTTGAGTGGGATGTATGCAAAGAATAGTGTTTCAGGTGTTATCTGTGACATTAAGGTACAAGTACAATTATAAGACCTGCAATGTGGTATAATATTGGGTGGGTGGTAACAAGGCAACAACAGAAAAAAATCATTATGGTAGAGATCATAATGTTGCATTGAGTGAGTGGACATACTTGATAATATCGGATTGGGAATGAATAAAATCTTGCCTTATGTGGTTTTGATAGATGTGGAGCAGACTCGTAGCTCCCTAGTAAGGAAAATAGAGCATTCATTGGATGAAGGGTAGTCCTGATGCTGTAGGAAGAATGAGATCAAGAATTATACGTCAATAGTTTATGTATACACCGTAGACATGATTTAGATCAAAACAATTTGTCATTGTTTGAATCATGTTGCAGACCCTGACTTCTGAGAAAAGGCTTGGTTTCTGTTACCAAAATCCTGATTATTTTATGGTACAACCAAGTCTAATCTAAGAATCTCTTTCCTTGCTACTCTAGGATAGCTAGATAATACGGTCATGGGTCTCACAAGTATCACTGTAACCTGCATTTTTACAATATTTCTACTCACTGATGTCAGCTTCTGGCTGTATATCCTTAGTAGCTTCGCTTAGAAAGTAAATTTAGTCTAACTCAAACCTATAAAACCAACTTGTAAGGTGAAGTTTGTCCTCACTTATATATATTATAAGGTGACCATATATTTAGTCCATGTAGGATTCTCAACAACACACCTCACACTGATGGGTGAACATCTTGACCACGAGATTAGACACTTGTGGGTGGGATTAGACTTTAATAACATTTTAGAAAGTGAGGTCTTCCCTTGCTTATATATTGTATTTTGACTATATTTCTAATTCATGTGGGATTTTTAACATATATCCTCACTTAAGTATTGGACATCTCAAACGAGGGACTGGATCTTTGTACGTGGTCTGGTAGTAGTCCAATATAGCGAGTGACAAGATAAGTCAAACAAACCTTGCTAGAATATGATTTGATAGCATCCTAGTAGATTTAAGCCTAATTCAACTTTACAAAATCGATTTTTAAGATGAGGTTTGCATCTACTTATATACTATGATTTGGCTGTATTTCTAGTTCATGTGGGATCTCCAACACACTCCTTCATGTTGAGGATTGAACATATTGACCTTGAAACTAGATATTTGTGGGTGATTCTATAGCAGTTAGATAACAAGTGAGAAGGTAGGCCTAACAAACTTTACTAGGATAGATTCTAATATCATCTGAGAAAGTGGATTTGATGTAACATAGCCATATAAAATTAGTTTGTAAGGTGAGATTTATCGCGCTTGTATATTGTAATTTGGTTATAGCTGTTGTCAATGTGGTATCTTCAATATTTCATTGTTAAAATATTTGATAAATATATGGTGTCTAGTGGACCTTCTCAACAATTTTTTTCTAAAACTTTTTGTTTGACCTATCAAATAACAAATCAAGGACATTCAATCTAGGGTGGTATTAACCCAAAAATAGACATGCTTTATATCATATTTCATTTTCACTTGCTGATTCAGTGAATATCCAGTTTCAAATTCTAGATGCCTGCCACATTCTATATTAAAGCGCTTTTTCATTTGTTTTATGATGTTATTTTATCTTTGTTTTCTTAATCTCTCGTTCCCCCTCTCTTGCAGTAAGGATCCTGGTTATATCAGAATGAATATGCATGACACTCAGGCTACAAAAGATGATGTGAGTGTTTTTTTGCCACCTAATACAATATCTACTTCAATTTTGTCAACCTCTCCCTCAAATTTTATAATGTATAGTATATGGCATTGACTTAAAAGGATTGAGTGATTGTGGCAGGAGCCGCTTTTGAAGATTGAGATAAATAATCCTGCTTTGCTGGCTGGAAACTGGTCCCAGCTTTGTGCAACATGCAAGGTTCTCTTTGCTTTGTTTTGATTGTCGTACTCTGAAGCCTATAAATGTCTTGCAAACATAGACTACAAATGCCATGCTTCTTTGCTTTGAATGGTTTCTAACAATTTCATGTTGCCTTTTCTTTAGATTGTTAGGCCTCTTCGAGCAAAACACTGTTCTACCTGTGATCGTTGTGTGGAACAGTTTGACCATCATTGTCCCTGGGTGTCTAATTGCATTGGCAAGGTACTTCTGGATGCATTTTTGTTTTACGTGCATTGCATTTAACTGCTAATTGAATATTTAAGCTTTTCATTGTATAGTTTACTTTAACAGAAAAATGAAGGGGTATTAATCTGGGGCAATTTGTTATATTCTGTCCTCTACCTTATGTATGGAGCATAACACCTAGTGAACCTCTAGCATGTGGCATGCCATTTATTAATAATTGGACCTTTTGATACCAAAGGACACTACTTATTTGGTGATCTACATTACATATGGGGATTTTTATAGTGCGGACAGTTAATCTTCTAGTGATTGTTGCGATATATCTACAATTAAAATTGTTTCTACTTTATTTGAGTCTGTTCATAAAAAATCAAAGTATGCCATTCATATTTAGTAAGTAATAAGTCTTGGATAGGTTGGACTATTAATATTGTCTAACTTTGTTGCTAGAGCTATGATGATTACTAATCCTACCCACTGCCGGTTTTTTTTGTTCTTCCCATTATCATTAGTTTTGATTGAACAATTAATCTTTTTTTTTTTTTTTTTTTTTTTCTGGCTGGTTGAACTGATCTAATTTGGCCTGATTTCGTTACAATTTATTACTTCAGAAGAACAAGTGGGATTTCTTTGCTTTTCTTATTCTTGAAGTTTCAGCTATGTTGGTTACTGGTGGAGTTTGTCTTACAAGTATGTGTCTGCCCTGACATCGAATTACTGAGTTATGTAGTTCATTCTACTGCTCTTTAAACTGCTGATGAAAACTAAATTTGTGTGGGCAGGAGTATTAACTGATCCACTTGCACCTCATTCATTTGGGGCTTGGATTCAGTATGTTGGTAAGAATCACACTGGTGCAATATCATTTCTAATAGCCGATTTTTTCCTATTCTTCGGTGTGTTTGCTTTGACTGTCGTGCAGGCTAGTCAGGTATGTCTTATTTTTGTGTACAATTCTCTCCTGATCGTATGCACGTCTTTATTCATATGTTTTCATTCTTGACCTAGATATCTCGAAATATTACAACAAATGAGATGGCAAATGCAATGCGTTATAGTTACCTCAGAGGTCCAGGCGGTAGATTTAGAAACCCATATGACCATGGGATCAAGAAAAATTGTTCTGATTTTTTGATCAATGGTTACAATGAAGATGTGGAGTGCATTGAAGAATTAGGTCAGTCAGAGGAAGGTATAGGAATGATGAACATTGCAAGAAACTCAAACTTAGCAAATGGAGACTCGCATACCCGTGGTGAATATGCAAGGGGCCATGGAAATGGACAATATGTCATTAATGTGAATTCCAACAATACAAATTCGAAAACACATAATGGTCATGTTCATTCTTCTCATTGTAGCCATAATAACCACGGCAAAACCAGAAACGACAGTGCTCCCTTGGGCTTAGGTCTTGGACTTGGACGGAACAGCAGATCTGTTACACCTTCATCTTGATATTTTCATTTCTTGGGGAACCTAACCTGTAATGTATTATAGCCACGTGTCTGGGTTGGTTGGTTGGTTGGTATGTTTACGGTAATTCAATCTATTTGTGGCTCTTGTCTACCACACCCCCTGCAATTTTGTGCTATTACATTTAGTCATCCTATCATTTTTCTTTTCTACTTCTGTATCTAATTTAAAAGCTGATAAGTATCGCATTGAAAGCTATATATGAATGAAATTTGAATGTATTTGCCAGAGGTTTTACCTCTCTTAAATTGCTAATGTTATCAGAAAAGTTATTCTTTTCGATAACCTGACATATTTTCATATTGAGCCAATTATGTTTTGTAATTTTATATACAACTTAAATGATTAAACGTTTAATATATGCAAGTTAATGTAAAATACTTAGTGATCGAATTAAAATTATGTATATACTTTTAGCACTGAGTAATCTGATTTAAGAATAGAAGAGACTTAAAGAAGTACAAATATTTTATTAGTTAAAGAAATTAATTATTTCAAACTTCATTTCATAAGAACTATTATTCTTCTTAAATCTATTTTTATAGCTTTTCTCTTACAATTTTAAGTTAATTGTTCATAAGAACTATTATAATGATTTCTTAAGAAATTAATTCAATAAATTTCTTTTTCAATCTTTTTTATAAGGAAAATATGAAAAATTAAAATATTTATTTTTAATTTGTTTATAAGCTAATTTTAACTTCTAGAAAAATTAATTTTATTTTTCTTTTTTTTTAATCCTTATAAAAGAGTGTTCAAACAAATTTAAATGAGTTTTTCCCAGGTCAATTTTAAAAAAAAAAAAATGTTTAACTTTATTTGAAAAATTAAATTTGATTTTATCTGGAGAAGAAGATAAGATGATATAGGACATTTTAATGTAGTGAAGAGACTGATGAAAAAGACAATGAATGGGAGGTAAGCTGTCATTGTTTTCATAAAAGATATCTTGAGCACATTAAGATGAAAATGACATGGATATTTTTGGCGCATTCATGAATTAAAATTAGACATTGATTTTGATACCATGCTTAAAAAAAATACACTAAGATCAATTTATATTGTTAATATGAAAAATTAGTATAGAAGTATATATAACTTTGATACATATTTTAATCGGGATATGTTAATTGTTAAAAAAATGGCAGTTACTTCACATTACTATATGTACTTAACAAATCTTTAATATATCAATAATTTTCTCATTATTTTTATTTTAAAATTTATTTATTAAATGATTTTTTCTCTCAAAATCATATATATAAATAAATACAATAAAATAAAAAATTATAAACTTTTCTATCAATATTAACAAACATTTTTAATAAAAAATAAAAAAATATAATAAATATTAAAAAGTATCTATATTTTTTTTAAATAAATTGAATTAGTTATCATAAAATTAAATATTTAAAAATAATGTATTAAACTGAATTTTTTAAATTATTGTAAATATTTTAACAACATCTAATATTATTTTTATTATTATTAAAAGAAATAAAATATGAGATAATTTTTTAAATATGAAAAGAAAAAAATTATTTAATATATAAAATAACAAAGACATTATTAATATTTAAAAAAAATTTTAAGTATAGAAAGTATTTTGTATGGTGGAAGAATCAACTACCAAAAATTAACTACCAAAAATTAATCCACATCAGATGTACTGTAATTGCACAGTTTCAAACACAATAGTGGGTTATGCACTATTTATTTTATCATTTTATTTCTGTCAATTTAACTCTTGAGTGAGATATTTTCTTGTGTTATGTGAAAATAAATGTTTGATAGTATCCTATTGTGCATTACACTCAGCCAAGTGTGTGAAACTGCTTAATCAGACAAATTAATAATTGATTATACTAAAAATCAGATGTATTTCAAGTGGGAAAGTAATTTCAACCCCAAAGTGATATGTTTTGTAGTTTATGAATGGCTTATTCTTCTTTCCCCTTTTGGAAAGATATTTTTTCTATCAAGATTTATATATAATTTATTAACATTTTTTTTGGTAATAATACAATAAAAGTGACATCTAAAACCATCGATAATATTTTAAACAGTAATTAAGTAGTTGTTGTTTAACTAATATTGATGATCAATACAAAAAATTAGATTCTTTGAAAAACACTTTTAAAATATTATTTTAATAATTAAATAATATATATATATATATATATATATATCACAATTCCTATAGGCATGCCTAATAAACAGGAAAGATCATAATGAAAAGTTTGAAAGTTTGAGCTCTGGAACCATTAAATTTTGCAGTGTAGATTATGGAGTAAGATATTTTCGCAGTCCAAAAGAGGATTTGATGTATCATTGTTCATCATTCGGATCAGAATCTAAATCAAAATCTCGACTTTGGTTTTGTCACGGTTTGTGGGAAGACATTCTTGCATTTGAAGCTACACTTCCTCATATGTGTATCTAAAAGTAGAAAAAAAAAAACTATAAATATAGAACTAAGTAAATGTGTCTGAAGTAAATTAAAAGTAACATTTATAATTTTATCAGAAAAATGTTCATGACTATACTTGAAAAGCTAACTTAAAATTAGAAAATTAGTTTAAAGTTGAATAACTAGTTGGTAACTTCATCTAAAGTAGTTGTGAAATCATAAATATTTGGTAAAATTATTGGTTGAAGTAGCTGAAAATATAGATTGAAAAATATGTGAATATTTATATGATATATATATATATATATATATATATATATATATTATTTTGTAATAAAAATTGTATTTCGAGGTGCTTATATTTTCTTAAGTCTCAATTTTTTTATTTGTTGATTAATTGTTTTAATTACAATTTTTCTCAGTTTCAATTGTTATGTATTTTATCGAAATTGTATATTTTAGAATTCATCTTATATTATATCCTAAAATATTTTGAATCAAGTATAAAATTGAGCTGAGAAATAATTAATATCTATGTAGATGTTATGATGTTGTTCTAGTAATTAATTAGTGTATTGCTTAAAATAAACAGCCAAACATAAATGAATACAATCTTATTTAAAAAAAGAGTATCAAGGAAAATTAATAAATATTTAAAATAGAAAAAAAGGAATAAATATAAAAGCGAAAAACTAACATTTTAAAAATAGAGTAACTAAATAAAATTTTCAGCTAGTTAAAACAAAATAAAACTAGCTCAAAAGTCTTGCCAAACATATCTTATTATTATAAATACTTTTAACTCTTGTACCAAAAAACTACAATAACTCTTAATACACTTGTGAATAAGTTTGATATGATTAAATAATTTATTAGGTAAAATGAAATGTAGATTAAATTTAATCTAATTAAAATTATTTTTTTATTGAGTTAAACTCGACTCAAGTTAATACAATTCGATCTTGTATAACTTAAGTAACAAGATATAAGTGTTTAATATAAGATCTATTTAATAAGATCAAAATTATTAAACAATATTGATATTAATATTAATTATATTAATATAATTCTTATTTAATTTAATCAATTATTCTATTGATTAAATATGTATTTTAAAATATTAAATTATTTAAATAATACTAATATAGTTTATTTAACAGAGTTATTTTTAAAAAAGTTAATAAAAGATATTTTGAAATTACAAATTTTAGTAAAAACAATTAAAGTTTATGATCCAACACAATCGGAAAGGATGAATTGAGTATAAAAAGAGTAAAATAAAATTCAACTTTTTTCAAATTGTTTTTATTAGATAGAATGATGAGTTTGACCTAACCTAATTAATGAAATGCATTTGCACTTTAATGTGGCGGCAAATTAATCTATTATGAATATTTTGAATATTTTTTTCAATAGATAAATATAAAAATCAAATAATTTATTTTAAACATATAAAATTTTAGTGTCAGCTTAAATTATTTCCAACATAATGATCTATAGAAAAATTATTCTCAATGATGTTCTAACTGTTTATGGTAACTTAAATATTAGTCATATTTTTTCTCTAATAGTTACTGATGATAATAAACATTTTATTATTCTATTAAGATTTAGGAAAATTACGTTTGTGTTATTCTGTATGGTATAAGAGTTTAATTAGAATTACTTTTAGAACAAAGTAATTTATGCTTTAAAATTTAATTTAAAAACTGAATTTCTAACAATATTGAATATCAATCATCAATCATCAATCCGATACCATCTTTTACAGTATTTTTTTATTTTGTAGAAAATAAAAAATAAAAAGGAAGTATAAATAAAAAAATATTAAATCATTTTTTGAAATTATAAATGTTGAATTATTGGTTGTAATTTTATATTTTATAAATAAATTTTAAAAAAACAACCATAAACATAAAATATATTTGAGTGTAGATTAGTTTAGATTTAGACGTGAATATTCTAGTGAGGTTATATGATATTGTTATCCAATGTGAAGAAATAAAAAAAAATAATAATATGATTGGGATTTGTGAAAAAGAAGAAGGGAAGAAAGAGGAAAAGTGAGTGAGAGAGAGCGGAAGGGGCGGACGTGGGACCCGCATTTATGAGTATGACCCACTCTTCTCCTCTATTCTTATCTATACACTCTCTCACTCCGCTCCTACTGCCACGTGTCTTCTTTTCCCCTCAGTCACTTCTCTTCTTTTCTCTTCTCTTCCTTTCTCCTCTTCTCTCTGTTTTTCTGTTTCAAAGCTCTCTCTCATCAAACTAAACGCAACAACCTCACGTTTTTTTTTTTTTTTTGGTTTTTCCTTCTTCC
>Ga0209489_104957_pt1 | contig 23838 bp, 15 predicted proteins | sample SiratrowhiteBW_FD_187527 | JGI IMG/M metagenome (GOLD analysis project Ga0209489, IMG submission 187527) | Root nodule microbial communities of legume samples collected from California, USA - Siratro white BW (SPAdes) (version 2) | ecosystem: Host-associated > Plants > Roots > Nodule | place...
ATTGATGAGAACCAAGAGCTGAAGTTTAACCAACCTCAAGCACCTGCACAAATAAATAATTCAAAGGATGCTTTGCAAATTCCAAGTGGACCAATCACCAGGTCAAGGGCCCAAAAACTGAAAGAGGCATTGATTGGGCTGATTCAAGACATTTTGACTGCGCAAACAAAGTCTAAGATTGAATTGAAGCCTAATCACTTCCTTAATTTGATATGGGCTTATGAAGGAATTAAATGAAGGAGATTTGGGCTAAAAGCAAATCATTTGAAGAGAAGGGCCCATAGAAAATGCATCACATATTTAATTTAAGTGTAAATGGGCTATTTTGGGCTTAGGTTAAAATCTGAAGAGTCACTCATTATTTTGTGGACAAATTGTAAATTTTTTATTTTGATGTATTTTGATTAATTTTCCATAGGGATTAGAGTAGGCATGCTTAGTAAATTGTGTTTTTCGTTTTCCCATTTGATGTAATTAATTACTCATCTATAAGTGTGCCAAAAAGTTGTTGCTGCATTAAATTTGGAGGCTTCTAGGCTATTGAAGAGTTAAGTTAGCTTTTTAGAAGCTCAAAGGTCTACTTAAGTAAGAAAACACATGTAAACAACAACTTTGAATTTGAAATACGAATTTGATTCTGAAAATTTGAGTTCTTCATTAGACTTGCAACTTATCAAGGGCTGATCGTCCTTGTGGTGTTTTACCATACTTTAGGGTCTTTGCTGCGTTTTCTTTTCCGCAAGACAAGGGTTCTGAGTAGATCATCCTAAATCTGAATACTTAGGGATCTTGGGGCATTCAACTACTCTTTGTTGTGGGTTCTGGGGATTATTGGATCGTTGGATTGTTGCTCTATCTCACAGCAAGTAGACCTTACATAACCTTTGTTGTATGCATGTGTGCAAGATTCCAGGAAAATCCAAAGGAGTCTCATTTCAATGTGCTAAAAGGATTCTCAAGTATCTCAAAGGGACAAAAAATGTTGGCTTGTGGTATCCAAATGAAGCAACACTTAATCTCAAAGGATACTCGGATTCAGACTTCGCTGGGTGCAAATTGGACAAAAAAAGTACAAGTGGCACATGCCATCTACTTGGAGCAAGTCTAATCTCATGGAACAGTAAGAAGCAAGCATGCGTTGCTCTGTCAATTGCTGAGGCCGAGTACATTGCAGCAGGGAGTTGCTGTGCTCAAATCTGTTGGCTGAAACAACAACTTAGTTACTTTGGTCTTAAAGGCACAAAGGTACCCCTATTCTATGATAACACTAGTGCCATAAATCTCATTAAAAATCCAGTGCATCATTTTCGAACTAAGCATATAGAGATTAGGCATCATTTCATTAGAGAACAAGTGAGTAATAGTATATGTGAAATTAAATTCATTGAATCTGAAAAACAGCTAGCAGACTTTTTCACTAAACCACTCGCTAAGGCAAATTTAATTACCTAAGAACGGAATTAGGCATATTGGATCACTCAAACATTGCATAAGCTAGAACTGCATAACATTTCTGCTCACTGTCGCCCAAATCAGTTTATACGTGTTTGGAATCAATTTATTGCGGTAACAGAATTCACTGTGGAAATTTTGTAATTGTTGTTTTGTCTTTTGTACAATTAACTCACGTGACCTGATCAAAATAAATGAGTAAGGATTTGAAGAATCAAATCTGCAGAGCAGATTGTAATGAGCAGAAGATACATAACCGTCATTCTAAATCCTGCCCAGTGCCTTTATCGAGCCACAAAATTGCCACCTATTGGAAATCAAAAAGGTAATATCTGTGCACAACAGCTAAATCGACTAATTTTCTGCAAATTTCCATAATGAAACCATCTTGTCTCATTGACGTATCAAGTACGCTATCACTTATCCAAAATTACACAAGATTTAATTCAAAGGTTTTTGAATTTGTGTCGTTTGGTTGTGCCGATTGTCTGTGGTTGTGTTTGCCTATAAATGTTACATTGCACATAGGCATTTTGCATAAGCATTTTGCATTTGCATACTTCAAAACACAAAGCTCTAAACCCATTTCTTTACAAAAGTTCTTCCATGGCCTCCCCAAGCAATCCGAGGAAGCGAACCAAAGAAACTGCCAGTGCTGGAAGGCACATTGACACTCGGGACCATCTTGAAGGATGGTTTGCAAATGTTCGTGACAAAGGAACAGAGGCTAGTATCAACTCCCACCTGACCACAGTCAGCCGAAAAGTGATCAACACTCCCAAGCATGTGAGCCTGGACTGGCTTAAATCAGAGGAGCTGCTGGATGTTGCTGAGTCGCTGGAATTTCAAGGGCTTGAGAAATTTCTTGGGCTGATAGGCAAGATATATCCAGACCTGATGAAGGTCTTCTTCACCAACCTGAAGGTGAAGGGAGACAAGTTTGAGTCAAGGGTCAAAGGAGTAATCATGGATATCACTCCTGAAGTCTGGGAGATAGTAACTGGTCTCAAGTGTGACGGACTGAAGCTGGGAAAAGGAACTATTGAAGGCCTTGAAGAATATAACAAAGTCACCTTCTACAGAAGCTGTTTGAGAAACCCACAGGCTGTTGGAAAAGGGTTCCAGGTTGGCGGTCTCGCTGTGTATCCAAGGATTTTGGCATTGATTATCGTGTGGATTCTTACTCCACGGGGACACAATCATGCTGTGTTGCATGAGGAAAATCTGATCCTACTGAACTGTATCATGAATCAGATAAAAGTGAACTGACCATCTGTGATTGGAATGCAGTTGGAGAAGGCTAAGAGGCTAATAATGGATTACAGAATCCCGTATGTGGTACTTATATCAAAGTTCATCCAGTACTTCAAAGTACCTGACGAAGAAGAGTTGATTGAACCGGTAAAACAGGCATTTTAGATGAATACCACCAACTTCAACAAAATGGGACTGATAAAAGTGAATGGTCAATGGAGGTTTCCAACAGAGGAAGATGAGGAGTCAGAAGAGTCTACTGATGCTACTGTTGATGCTCCAGACAATGCTGACAGTGGAGCACTTGGGGCTGATGCTGGTGAAGACAATGCTAAAGGGAAGCTACTAATGGAGCTACTGGCAACGCGCTAATGGATATTGATGATGATACTACGGAGGAAACTGACAAGAACCCAGAGTTTTGCAAAGTTTGCACAATATATTTTGGAAAAGCTGGACGCAATTTCTACTGAGTAGAAGAATAATCAAGAGATCAATATAACTCGATTTGAGAATCTGGAGCAACAGGTCAAAGCTGTGTTGGATAAATTGGCCACAATGGCTTCTTGGAATGAGCCAATTGAGTAAATTATGCATATCATAGGCATTTTCTCCCATTTGATGAATCCATAGGGGGAGAAATGTAGTGTGTGTGGCCTGCTAATGTTCTGTGTGTGTCCTGTGTTGTTCTGGTTGTTCTGTTTCTGTGTTGCTTTTGCTGGTTTAATGTTTTCTGATGTTTTGAATAGGTTTACCTAGGTGTAGGTTTACCATTTTGATCGGGATTTATTCTTGCTGCTGCTGCTAAACTAGTTCTATCTTAGTTAAGTTCTATCTCAACCATTTCAAATGTTGTAATGTGTATTGCTGGTCTGTGCTGAAATTGAGAATTCATGTATTATCATGCTTTGACAGCAATTATGAATGAAAGGATCTGGTTTTATGTGTTACAAGCTCTATGACAGACTATTGCTTTTACTAGTTTCTTTTATGCAGCTGTAGATTGTAAACCACTCACACACTGGAATGCCTTCATCAAATAGGGGGAGATTGCTAGTACTTTCACAAGACTAATGATTTGACGAAGCCATACAAGACAAGTTCAACAAGACAAACCAAGCAAGCAATTGAGTGTGGTTTAGGTCTTGGTCTGGTGTGAGTGGGTTTAGGCTTGATTGGCAAAGAACCTATGCATAGTCAGGGAGAAATCCAACAGCACAAAGGTCTAAAAGTGTTTAAAAATTTTAAACTAAAGAGTTAGCCATGTTTTGGATTAAACTGGTTTTTAAATACTGCACTGGGCATAAATAAAGTGATTACCGTATTCATGAAATCGAGTTATTCGATGCCTGGCAGAACTGAATTAACGGTTTTTTGAAAAATTGAATTGGCGCCTTTTCTTTATAAAAACAGTGAGGTTTCTAACATGCGTCATAACACAGATACGAAAATAGAGAATCATTATAGCAGAAAAATCAGTGAGAAACACTTTTGTGAAATTGAAAGTTCTTGAGAAAAATCAATTGAGGCTTTTTGTTGAAGAACGTTTGACCCATTCTCTGCTAGTGGAGTTCTTCAACACTGTCCAAAGGCCTCTTCTCCGCGCCAATCAGGGAGTTTTTCTTTTCTTTACCATTCTTGATCCCTTTCTGTATCAAGAGTTATGTAAATTGATTGCAAATTTGTGAAACTGTGTATTTTTGTAGGCTATAGGTTTAGCCTGTGTGTGATTGCTGATTTGAATGGGGACTACGGGGAGTAGGTGCTCATTTTAGTGGGAGTTTGATTCTTACGAGGAGTAAGAATTGTGTAATTGTTTGTGTGTAAACAATTGATTAAAGTTAGTGAAATTTTCTTTGCTTGAGGGACAAAGGAGACTAGACGTAGCCCTTGAGGAAGGGTGAACCAGTATAATTGACTGTGTTCTGCTGTTCATGACCCTTCTCTTTCAATTCTGTATTGTTCTTGCATTGCACATTGAATTTAATTGAAAGATTGAATTAATTCCTGGTATAATCATTCAAATCTGTAATTTTATGTGATTCAGTTCTTAGTGTAATATTGTTCTTGAAACTGTGTGAACTTGATCTGCTTAAAGTATTTTTGTGAATCTGGTGTGTGATTGTGAATCTGCTGTGTGTGCTGTTTGAAAATGTCTATCTGCCTGTAAAACAAATTGGTTCATTCGTGGTTTGAATCAGTTCATTTCTTTACTGCACCTTATATCTTTAGCACAAAGATTCATTAAAGTTTTTCAAATTGCGAAAACTATTTTCAATGGTCTAAATTGAATAAAAATCTTTCAAAGTTCAATTCACCCCCTTCTTGAACTCAGCCTAAAACATTTTCATTACTGACAAGGGCTAACTTGATTAAAAAGGGAATGCAAATGGGGAATGTCTGGTTTCCGTTATGCCGAGAAGGTATAAAAACTACTCAACATCTCTTTAGTACCTGTAAGGTGGCACAACAAGTGTGGGATTCATGCGAGGGGTGGGTTGGGAGTGTCACGTTAGACATGAGTCTATTCCTTTCCTTTTCAAAAACTTCTTTCTAATAGGCCAAAAGAATAATGTTAATAGAGTGTGGAAAAGAATGTGGATGACTATTGTGACGGAGATCTGGAATCATAGAAACAAAATTGTATTTAAGGAAGGGGTTGTGGATGTTGTAGAAGTATTTTCTCTAGCACAACTGAAGGTTTAGTCATGGGTTAAGCATAAAATGTCAAGAATGAGATTCTCGTATTCCAACTGGTATTTTTCCCCTGTCAAATGTTTGGAATCAATAGTGTAGGGCTCTACCACGGATTGGAGGTAGTGGGAGACAGGCTACTTGACTCGTTTTTAAAAAATTCTCAAAGTATATGTTTGTTTAATATTAATTCAATTTTTTTCAACAAAGCACCTATGTTTGGATCCAGGTAAGTACTGTGACCCAGTTGGAAAAACGAGTGCACCACGCTTTTGGATCCACATGATTGCGAGGATTTGAGGGCACAAAAATGCGGAGGAGGTGCTTCAGAGTTCCTTTGTATTGTGCGAAGAAATGAGCATAAAAACAACTGACCAATGAGGAGAATACAAAAATGCCCTCTATCTTTTTCACTCATGAAGTTGTTGGTGTGGAGAAACCATGATCGATTATCTATAATGACCTCATATTGAAACCATAATCAATTATTCACCTTCATATAATCAATTATGTTCTATTTGAATTGAGATAATCAATTATCCACATTCATATAATCCGTTATTCACAAGATACCCCTGTAGAAAAGGTGCCCCTTCTCATAATATTCCTAGCTTTCTTCAAAACAATACTTCCCATCTTAGCATGCGCTTCAATCTATAAAGATGAGAAAAGGAGAGAAAGAGAAGACAAGGAAGAAGAAAGACAAAAACAAGATTTTTACTAATCTAGCAAAAACTAAACTATTGTAGAGAGAGAAGTGAGAATATAACGATGAGGAAAAATAAAGCATGACCCAAAACAGAAAAGCACTATCTCATGAAAAGATTAAAAGACCGTCTAACCCAATATCAGAGACAGTCTAACCCAAGGTCTAAGAGATTGTCTAACACAAGGTCAAGGGGCTGTCTAGCATAGAACCTAAGAGATTGTCTAACATTTGGTAGCCTTGTTTAACCCAGAGACTGGGAGGTTGTTTAACACATGGTAAAGCGTCTAACTCAGGTTGAGAGGTGTTAAAAAAGACCATCTAACTGTAGAAAACATATTACATAATATAATCCTCCAAAGCTTAAAAGCGTAAACTCTAAAACTAGACCTGCACATATCAAACCAACAATCAACAATCTTATACACTCCATAATAACATTTGAACCAAAAGTCCCAACTCTATGGAATTCCAAAACCCAAACCACTCAATTGACAGCTTCGTCACTAGTTCAATGTGTGTCACGCTATTCTTTCACTAGATGCTCTCTGCTACACTGTCTACAATCAACAATCTTATACACTCCATAATAACATTGGAACCAAAAGTCCCAACTCTCTATGGAATTCCAAAACCCAAACAACTCAATTGAGAGCTTCGTCACTGGTTCAATGTGTGTCACGCTATTCCTTCACTAGATGCTCTCTGCTACACTGTCTATTGAAGCAGTAAACACTCTCTATAGAGTCTCTACTCACATGATAATCAAAATTGAGTTTCACTATGTTAATGGTGAGTCTCACGATGCATACGGACGATGAAACTCATATGGTGGATGAGTGAAAACCTACCTCCTAATGATGTTGCTATAACTATGTCGTGGTGTGAAGATAGAACTCTAATATAAACAAGATATAAAGTTACAAAAGGTTTGAAAATTATGGATTAAAAAATAAGAGGTCCAAACTGTGCCATTTAAGACTTTAGCAAAATGAGAGAAAATTATGAAAACACAAAGAATATCTAAATATATGTAAAATATAAAAAATATAAAAATCATTAAGACTTTAATTGATTTAAAATTTTAAATTATTCAAGGATTTCATTTGTTTAGAATTTTCATTCATATATATATATATATGAATTTAATTCATTTTAAATTAATTTTAATTACAAGAATAAAATTGTAATACTACATTTTTATCAATTAAAAAGTTAGTTTTATCAATCATATTCATTACATCACTTCTAAATGTTTTTCTATTTTCCTTCATTTCTCTCTATCTTTATTTTAATATAATTAATTTCAATTTTTATTCACTTTTATCTCAAATCTATCTTTTTTTATATGTCAAATTCAATTCAAATTAAAATAAAACATTAGTTAAAAAATATATTGATACAAATATTTTTTTCGTATACATCTTTTCATGACAATTAATAATTTTTATAATAATATATTTAATAATAAAATTAAAATTAGTTAACAATATTTTAACAACTAATTAGATAATTAATTTTAACTACATGTATAACTATTGATTGTGAATATATAGAGGAAGGGATTGACAAATTAATTTCAACTAGTATAACTATTGATTGTGATGTTTCACTGGCGGCTCCAAACGCCGTTCAGGACCATTTTTAAATAACATAATGTATTTTGTAGGTCAACTGATGCACAGTGAAGATAACAAACATGAGGCTGTACCATTTTCATACGGGAGTTCTGTATACAACTCTGGAAACTATTATTTTATCGTAACATCTTATTTATATCTAGTATTATTATTATTATTTTAATATAGTATTTTATTAATACAAGTATTCATGAGGTGGACCTATGAAAAGATATTTTCCTTTTCATATTAGTAAAGAAATTCTGTAATAAGTACTCGTTCCCTCAACTTTGGTCCCTTCATGTGCAGCAATTAACACAATGGCCATTCCCATACCTTACACGCTTGTCCTCATATCCAGTGTATTTTTCCTCTCATCGAAAGTTTCCTCTGAAACCAACACCATCACTCAGTTTCAGCCACTTACCTATGGAAACAACTTGGTTTCTGAGGAAGGAACCTTCGAGTTAGGTTTCTTCAGCCTAGGTACTTCCTCAAACCTCTACCTAGGAATCTGGTTCAAAAAAATCCCACAAAAAACCATTGTTTGGGTTGCCAACCGCAACAATCCAATCAATAACACCATCAACAGCAAAAACTCAACCGAGTTAACCATAACCAAAGAAGGAAATCTGGTTCTTCTCAGCAGCAGCAACACCGTTCACTGGTCAACAAATGCAACAACCAAATCTAAATCGGTGAACCCCGTAGCACGGCTTTTAGAAACAGGCAACTTTGTCCTAAGAGATGAAAAGGACAACGATCCTGAAAACTACCTGTGGCAAAGCTTTGACTATCCCATCGACACACTTTTACCAGGAATGAAGCTAGGGTGGGAAGTAACAACAGGTCTCAACAGATACATCACTTCTTGGAACAATTGGGAAGACCCATCTTCTGGTCATTTTTCTTATGGAGTTTCAAGAGGCAACATCCCCGAAATGCAAATTTGGAACGGTTCATCAGTGTTCTACAGAAGTGGCCCTTGGAGTGGCTTTCGATTCAGCGCCACACCCGCATTGCAGCGTCGTCCATTGGTGAATATCAACTTCGTTGACAGCCCTATGGAAAGTTATTACCAAGTTTTCCCGCGAAATAGGTCCATGATTCTGAGAACGGTGGTTAACCAAACCATGAACGCTCTTCTACGTTTCATTTGGGACGAAGAAAGTAAAAACTGGAAGCTTGATTTAGTTGTCCCCAGAGACAGTTTTTGTGGCTATAACTACTGTGGTACCTTCGGGTACTGTGCTGTGGCGAATAACTCTTCAGCGTGCGAGTGTATACGAGGGTTTGAGCCAAAATCGCCTGAAAAGTGGAGTGCAAAGAATTGGACTGAAGGGTGCGTGCATAGAAGTCAAACTTGGAGGTGTATGGAGAAGAGCAGAGACGGGTTTGTTAAGGTTAGTAACATGAAAATTCCCGACACTAAAACATCGTGGATGAATCGAAGTCTGACGATTGAGGAATGCAAGGCTAAGTGTTGGGAAAATTGTTCGTGCACGGCTTATGCTAATTCGGATATCACTGAAAATGGAAGTGGTTACAGCGGTTGCATCATCTGGTTCGGTGATCTATCGGATTTGAGATTGCTTCCAGGTGCAGGGCAAGATCTATATGTTAGATTGGATATCTCCAAAATTGGTATGCGATTTTATTTTGTTTTATCTTGGTTAAATAGAAATTACGATATCTTACTATTAATGAGAGAAATAACCTTATTTAGTAAAGTATATAAGTACACACGGATTCTATTTCCTAGAAAGACTTCTCTGGAGTTAAAGCAGATCTTATAATATGTTATCAGGTGACTCACATAACAAGTTCAGTAATGCTAGGCTTTGAAGGCATATATTCAAATAATACAAATATTATATTCACTAAGAATAGAAAGAAAGGTATGATTCTATAAATAAAAAACAACTTTATCTTAGCAGAGTTTTTATAATACTTTTGTGTGTCTTTTTAATTTTTGTAATTTCAAATAAGACTATTAATTCATAATAAACCGTTATAATGAAATATTGGAACTACTTTTAATATATAATTATAATAGAGTTCAATGGAATTTAAGTATTTTATAAGTTTAGATATTTTTATTAAAACTTTTGTTTTATTAAGTATTAATATTTTGTATTTTTGTTTAAATATATTGTTAATTTATTTTTGTTTTTAATAGGATGATGTGATCAACTCGTTTATTCTTTTTTTTTTTTTTTTTTTTTTCAACTTCGTTCAATTCTCTGAGTTTCTCTTATAACGAGTTGACTTATAAATTAAAGGAGATGAGGAAGAAAATAATAAGTTGATCGGTAAATTAGAGATAAAAAAAATAGAAACAGCTATTAAAATATTTCAATACTAACAAAATTGGTAGTGGTTAGAAAAAACTAAAATATATTTTAAACATTTAATAAAATAATTTTTTCATAGAAATTCAATATTAAAATTTATTATATTTTTACATATTTTTTTATCAATTTTATTTTATTTTATGATTTGATAGCTGTGTTTTAAATTTGTTAATTATATATTTCTATTATCATCAAAATATTGTAGACATACAGATATGTTTGTTCTGGTATAGACTATAAAATTAGAGGCTATAATAGAATTTCCGTGTCTTTCTCATAAGAATATATCAAGTCAACTAAATGTCTCTAATGCAAACAGCTTAAAAATAATTTTTGTAAAAGTTAAAAAATAACCTGAAACCCACTTCATTTTAGCCTTATATCTTGTGATTCACATTTTTTTTAATTATTTCAATTATACTGTGTATTTCTTTCATTTCTCTGAAGACAATAACGACGATTCAAAGAAAGTGGCGATTGGGATCACAAGCGCAGTTTTATCGATTGTTGCGGGGCTTGTAATATTCACATTCTTTTACCAGAGAAGAAAAGCTAAAGGTAAACTTTCTTAATCTGATTCCAATTTCATGATGATTATTTTTATCTAAATAATTTATAAACTATTTTTAACATTTTATTTACCTCTCTTTTTTCTTTCGTCGCTGTAAAAATATTTGCAAAAATGTTTATTGTATGGGTAAAAATAATTTGTCATTTTCATACTCGGTTGGCGTTTACTATTTGTGGCTCTTATGTGATATATATATATATATATATATATATATACGAAATATGACTTACATGGTAAAGTTCGTTTTTGAAGTAAAGTTATTGATACAAAGGTATTCATACGGAAAATGTACCAAAGTGAAATTACCAGCACTTTCTCAATAACTATTACTGTATACTTCTGTCTCTCCTAAGATCATGTGACAGATTGATGGGAAAACTTGAAATTGGTCACTTTTATATATCGTGATAAATTTTATACTCATTATTAAAATAGATAAATCTTTATTTTTTTCGTAAATTTCTTTATCGTTCAACAAATAATATCTCTTGTATGTTGAGACGCAAATTATGGTTTCTTTTATATTCAAATTTTCTATGTTACTTTTGAACATTGTATATTGAATAATGCCATTATTGGATCCATTTTTTCTAACTAGAAATAGGTAGACAATTTTCATAGGTATACATGGTTTAGTAGAACAAAATTTAAAGAACATGTAATATCATATTGTATAATATGTTTTTACGAATATTTCGTGATACTTACAAAAATTATAGAAAAAATATATTATTTTCACACTTTTTATAAAGAATTTGAAAAAAAAAGTCAACAAATCTAGAAACTTCTAATAATGTAACTTCTTTTGAGATAAAACAAAAAAAAAAAAATACTTCTATAATGTGATGCTAAACACATTTCAAATGAAACAGATACAAAAGCCAAAATAAACAAAAGTGAAGATGATCTAGAGCTACCTTTGTTTGATTTTGATACAATAACATGTGTTACTAGTGACTTCTCAGATGACAACATGCTTGGCCAAGGTGGTTTTGGTCCTGTGTACAAAGTATGTATGCAATAACCTTCTTTTTTCATCAATAGTCAAGAAGATACATAGTTTTACCCTTTTTTTTTTTATATACAATTTCATTTATTTGTAAATTCTATTTTATCAAGGGAACATTATTGGACGGACAAAATATTGCAGTGAAAAGACTTTCTGATACATCTGCACAAGGACTCAAGGAATTTAAAAATGAAGTTATATTTTGTTCTAAACTTCAATAGCGGAATCTTCTCAAAGTTTTGGGATATTGCATTGAAGAGGAAGAAAAATTACTCATTTATGAATACATGCCTAACAAAAGCTTAAACTTCTTTCTTTTTGGTAAGTGATTTTCCTAAACTTTTAAACTCTTTTCCATTCCTATATTTATTGATTAATGAAAGGTATCAAATTTATCAATTGACAGATAATTCTCAAAGTAAACTATTAGATTGGTCTACACGATTAAACATTATAAGGGGAATTGCTCGAGGACTTCTTTATCTTCATCAAGATTCTAGATTAAGAATTATACATAGAGATTTAAAATCAAGTAATATCTTGTTAGATGATGATATGAATCCAAAGATTTCTGATTTTGGATTAGCAAGAGCAGGTAAAGGTGATCAAATTGAAGGAAATACAAGAAGAGTTGTTGGTACATAGTAAGTATCTTTACTTAAGAAAAAGTTAAGATATATTTCACACAAATTTACCTCAAAATAATTTGTATGTAATTATTTTTTCAGTGGTTATATGGCTCCTGAATATACAATTGGTGGAGTATTCTCCATCAAATCTGATGTTTATAGCTTTGGTGTTTTATTATTAGAGGTTTTAAGTGGAAAGAAAAATAAAGGATTTTCTTACTCAGTCCAGAGCTATAATCTTATTGAACATGTAAGTATTATAAGTAACTTCAATTTATATGTAATCAATTGGTTTTTATTAATTGATTTGCATTATTGTAGGCATGGAGATGTTGGAAAGATTGCATCCCAATTGAATTCATTGATACATGTTTAAAGGACTCATACATTCTATCGGAAGCCTTACGATGTATTCATATTGGTCTTTTATGTGTACAACATCAACCCAATGATAGACCGAATATGACATCTGTAGTTACAATGTTAACAAGTGAAAGTGCCTTACCACAACCAGAGAAGCCTGTTTTCTTGATGCAAAGAGTTTTAGTTGAGGAAGACATTATACAAAACATGTATTGTCCAACCAATGAAGTAACTATTTCTCAGATGGAACCAAGATAAGAAATTGATTTGATTCTTTTCTTATACACAAGTACCAATGATAAGGTGTTGGGTTGTAAACCAAGATTTATTGTACTTATAAAAATTAAAATCTTGATACAAAGTTTAATCTCTTCTTATTGTATGTGTTTATCTTCTATAATAATAGTGCAATTTAGGTTTAATGAATATTTATTTTATATTCATTATCATCATTTTGATTGTATGATTCAAAATTCTCAATTTATAATGTTCCTTTTTATTTTGTGGTGTAGGTCAGTTGCTTTGGGTTATATAATGAACCTATGGAGAATATTGAGTTTATATATATGTCTTTTCTTTCAATATTAGTATTTTATTTCTGTGTTCATTCTCTGTTGTGTTGATTCGTGGCTTGATCCTTGATTCTATGGTATTAAGAAATATCATTTGTAACCTAGATCTGAATCAAAATACCAAATCAAAGCTTATGTCTAGGAATAAAGCTTGATTTGTTTGTTGTCTTAAGATCCCTGTGGCAATTGCAAGTTTTATTTGTATAATAAATAAGTTTGGGTTCACTCACTTAAGGAATTAAGGTTTGGGTTCTATTGTGGGTTAATGTTGACCTTTATTTCGAAATAAGTTACATGTTTTTATTCATGAGAGTATATTTGATGAAATTTAATCTTAGCAATTGCATTTCATATCCTGTCCATTTTTTTTCCACCTTAAGTGCTTGTAAAAATACAAAAATATATTTTAATTATTTTGCATAACTTTATTTTCGTGTTTATCAATTCAAATATTGGGATTAAATTGTAGTATAAATTTATTGTCAATTGCAATTATTGTCGTGTATTGCACAAGTTCCCTTATAAGAGAATATATATTTATTACTTGCTACCTAAGAGTTGGTGCACTTGCCATCATAGCAAAAAAATGCTAACAAATGTAATTGGTATTAAACCAGAGAAGGAATTAAAAGTTAAGTTAAGGCAATAAAGTTTAGTGGCATTCCCAAGGCTCATACGAATTGTCCTGTTAAGTAGATTGTTGAAGAAGGGATGAACCCTCTGAACCTATTGTTGAGGAGTTGAACCCCTTTTATATTGTTCAAGAGAAGAAGTCAAACCACCAATTTGGTTATTGCTGAGAATAAGCTTTGTAAGCCTCTGAAGTTGGCCAATTCCAATTTGTGAGTTAGACACAAACGAAATTCAGCTAAAAGGGTGATAATGGAGCACTTTAATTGTTATGGTTGAATTGCCAAGCTAAAAAGGATACAAATGTTCTCTTAAAAACCCAAGTCGATGAGAAGATTCTATTTTTTCTCAAAATTAAATTAGCAAATACTTTTCACAATCATGAAAAGATGCACAAATGATAATTCTCCCGAGATTCGGAATTTCTTTTCCACAAGAAAGAAGGGATTGGAAACTCCAACCTTGTGAGATATCTAGAATTTTGTATATGTAAGAAAATCATATTCATTCTGCTAAAATCTTTTGATTTGTTTCCATTATGGTGTTTGAGAATGGTGTCCTACAATAACGCCGCGACATGACATTACCATGTTGATTGAAAGGATTGACTTGTGTTGTCATTGCATTGTTTGAATCACTTTATGACTAACATAGAAACACCACACTATGATAAGACTACACCACTTGTGTGGTATTCATTTGAGTAGTGTTATATTAGTGCGTTGATGTGTTATAACATTTATTTGACACTATTGAGGTGTCAAAATATCATTATTTTATTATAGTTGTGTCTAGCGTGGAATTAGGTTTTTGAAATGAAAAAAAGGAAAACTTTTTCTTGCATTTCATTTTCGTGGTTTATCTTCTCATTCTCGAGCAATATTGCTCTCACCATTGTCCCACTCTCCAGTGCTCCCCATTGGTTGTTGTTTTCATTCTTTTCTGTCATCCTTTCCGCCATTGTTGTGGTTCATCGTGGCGAGGATTTTCGTTGCATTTGGTGTGGGGTTTGCTTTGGTGGTGCAGTGGTGGTGCATTTTGGACCAAAGGTATGTCTCTTATGAGTATATCATGGAAAAGAAAATGTTTTTTCTTGGTTTATCAATTATTTGGTTTTATTAATGAATGATTTGCGTGAGTGGTTATGGGTTATTGAGTTTGCATGTTTTGTTGTATTTTGGTGGCTTGGGTATATGGTGTCAGAAGGGTGAGTTGTGTTTTTGAGGGAATTTTATTGTGGTTTGGTTTTGAATGCACAATGGTGTGTATTGTTTTCGTGATCACAGGAAGGGTTTAGGGCTTGGTGGGTTTGGTGATTTTTTTTTGTTTCAGAAATGGTTGGGTTTGGTGTTGGTGACAGTTTCTTCTTTTTTGGTTGTGAATGTGTGATGGTGTGCATTGTTTCCTTGATCAGTAAAGGATGAGAGCAATGGTTTAGTGATTGGTGGGTGTTGTTGTTTTGTTTTGGTGTGATGGTTTTTTTAGTGTTGAAATGGGTGGGTTAGGTTTTGGTGGGAGTGTTTTTTTATGGTGTGCGTTGTTTGCATGGTTTGTAAAGGTTGACATGAATTGCTTTTAGTGTTTAGGACTTTTGAACTTTAAAGAGAAATGGTTGGAAAACGAGTTGGTGTCGATGGTACAGAATCTAAGGTAACTTATTTTGAATATTTGTTTCGGTATTAAAATGTGTAAGTTTGTATAAGTTAGTAACATGTATGTTATATTTAATTTGCAACTTAGGGTGGGGCACAAACTTGACACAGAGCCTATTGTGAAATTAAATCATAGAATGACTCCATTCCAACGAGAACAATTGGAGATGACTCCCTTTATATGACTTTTACGTTTGCAAAAGCCAATCCAAATTTCAAGTGCCATTTTGCAAGAGTTGGTAAGCAGATGGTGTACACAGAATAAAAGTTTTATGATCAGAGAGCACTTAGTCCCCTTTAATGTTTTTGATGTGTGCATTGTATTGGGGTTGGGTGTAATCAAGGAATCGGTTAGGTTGGAAGATGGTAGTGTTAGGTTGGTTAAAAACTTGTTTAATGATAAGGACACAACAATAAGTAGGACTGTTTTGAAACTAAGTGAAAGTACAGTGAATGACGAAAAGATTGTTGATTAGTACTGTAGGTTGTATATATTACTTGCCTTTACAGTTTTTTATTTCTCCCGTGGAAACACTTTAGGTTGAGTTTAAGAGGAGGGTGAATTGAACTTTATAAAATTTTGTCTTTAAAAAGATTTGAAAAAGGTTTTAATCAAAATGAAGATTTTCAAGAATCTCAATTATCGATGGTGTAAGCTGCAGCGTAGAAAATAAACTGGTTCAGTTTCGAATAAACCGATTTATTTACTGTCAAAACAATCAACAAGCAAATCTATATACTCAACAATGATCAATAGACACAACATAATTTATATTCAGTGGTCAAGATATACATAACAGTGCAAAAATATTCAAGGCACGGTATAAAATCCAATCAAGAGATAAACCACATCAAGGAATTTACTATGCTTAAGCAGGATGTAAATGATCAACACAATAGCATTATGTTAGAAGTTGCTATGACTATTGAAACTAAACCAGCACTAACTTGTTGACCAATGCAGCAGCCAAACAGTAAGAAATTAATCAACAGAACCTGCTAAAGAAATGTAAACCAGGTGCAGTAAAAGAAGATTAGTAACCAACAAAGAACTGATAAATTTGGCCTGCTAGATATTGTCAACACCTAATTTCGTCCGGATAAATAAATTTTATTTGAAAGAAAAATATATAAAAAAGGGTTTCAAATAATTTTAGAAAAAATTAAAAAATTCATAATAAATTTTGATCTTGTTATTTTCTCTTATTTACAAAATAGAAAATATTTATAAATATATTTAAGGTTTTATCATCTTTCTCTTTCTAGAAAATATGTGTATATATTTCACGTGTTCATTTTCTTTATCATTCTCATTTTAGATTTAAAAGTTCTCATTTTATTATTCTAAAAAAAAGTTAAAAAATATTTTTCCACATTTCTCCACTACTCTACTCTATATGCACCATCCTCCACTACCCTGCTCTCTTGCCTCTTATACGCAAAATAGTTATTGTGTCCCCTCCTGACATGTAACGACTTGGTCCCCTCCAAAAAGAAAACATTCATTCTGCATACCACAAAAGTTACCCTAATGCTATTCTTAAAAGAAAAATGTTACTTTGACACTGTAAAACAAGGTTTAGACCGAGTTCAATAAGAGGGGTGAATTGAACTTTTAAAAGCTTTTCGCAAATCTGATTTGTTCTTGAAGTAGAGAATGAAAGTTCTTTATTCAATCAACTGACTATGTAATTCTGGACTGTCCAATAAACAATCGATTGTGCACAGCGAAAAATATCAGAGATAAACCCATAAATCAGTTAAACCTAGAAAACAGTTTACAGTGTAAAAATGTGTTAATCCAGATTTAAGATGTTTAAAACACAATCCAGTAAATTAAACACAATCCAGAATCACAGTTGATTATGTAAACAGATGTTCAGAGTATGATCAACAGTATGAACATATTTTAATCCAGTTGATTTTAAGTGGTGGCAGCAGTTGAATAAAAGAATTCAAGAAGAGTAGGGAGAAAAGCAAGAACACACAATTTTTATCCTGGTTCACCCTTCCACAAGGGCTACGTCTAGTCCTTTGCAAACTAGCAAAGATTTCCACTAAACAGATCACAAGATCAGTTTACAACCCTTGCTCCCAGCAAGTTATAAACTGCTCCCAGTAGTAAACCCACACCTCACTGAACCTCTCAGCTAGTGTGTAACCAGTGCAAAAACCCACTGCACCACAACACTTGAAATCTGCAAGCAACACTGCTCCCCGCAGCACTCACCCAATACTGAACCCTTCAGCAGATGTGAGACCAGTGCAGAATCCACTACACCAACTCAATTACAAACCCAGTAATTAAAAACAGCAAACAGATTACAGATCAACAGGATCAGAAAAGATTACAGAGTGCTTCTATACAAAACAGATTACAAAGAATGAAGATCAGGTGTAGAAGACTTAGCTTTGGTCCAGAACCAAAGTCGCAAGAACCTCACTCAAAGGATGCTTCAAAGATTCACGTTCTTGGAGGTTTCTTGATTTGAAAAGCTTTGCCAAAAGGATGATCGCACAAAAGGGGCAATTTCTCTCTTAGAAAATCTCAAGGAATGCTTTTTGAAAGTTTTTGTTTTGATGATTCTGAAAGTGATGATTCTCATTCCTTTAAATACCCAAATCAGTTTTAAAAACAGCTTAGCTGTCATAGTTCAATTAATTGAACAAACCATTCAATCGATTGAATTGACCGTTGACCTAGTCAAAGATTTCAGTTGTACCAGAAATAACTGAATTCAGTTGTAATAGAAATAACTGTCACATACTTTTTCCAGCAAAAACAATTTGGGCTATTTTTATTAAAAACAGTTTTAATAAAAATGATTGTGAATCTTTTTAGCACCTCAGAAGTGAGGAATCATGCCACTCATGATTAAGGACTAAGCCAATCACCAACACACAAACCTAACTAAGGACCAAGACCTAATCAGCCAACCATCTTCATGTTGGCACAAACTCTTCTCTGGAATAATTCTTGTCCAGGTTGGTTCCAACAGATTCTTCATGAGGCAGTCTTCATCAGCTTCACATGCTAAGCCGTGGTGCTCACAATATTGACTTCATCAAATCACATGCTTACCCTTGGTGCTAACAGACACTGTATTTTCTCTTACCTCTGTTTGACACTCCGACGTGGCATGTGCTGTCCCGCGTGGCAATGAAAGAGAAAACGCAGTTGTTTTTGACTTACGTCGTTTACCTTTGTCTTTTTACAAGGATGATTTTTTTCATTTGCCTTCTGAAAATGCAGGGCAATTTGAGAGGGAAAGCATAACACACACATGTGTCTCAGGAGTGGAATGTCTGAGTGGTTAACTCAATTCAAATAAGTGGTTCGCTGTGTGTAATTTTGGAACACACACATGTGTCTCAGGGGTGGTAGGTCTAAGTGGTTAGCTGTGTGTAGTTTTGGAACACACACGTGTCTGAGGGGTGAAAACACTAAGTGGTTAGCTTAGTTCAAATATGTGGTTCGCTGTGTGTAATTTTGGAACACACACATGTGTCTCAGGGGTGAAATGTCTAAGTGGTTAGCTCAGTTCAAATAAGTGGTTCGCTGTGTGTAATTTTGGAACACACACATGTGTCTCAGGGTGGTAAGTCTAAGTGGTTAGCTCAGTTCACCTAAGTGGTTCGCTATGTGTAGTTTCGGAACACACACATGTGTCTCAGGAGTGGAAGGTCTAAGTGGTTAGATCAGTTCAAATAAGTGGTTTGTTGTGTGTAGTTTTGAAACACACATGTGTCTCAGGAGTGGAAGGTCTAAGTGGTTAGCTCAGTTCAAATAAGTGGTTCGCTATGTGTAGTTTTTAAACACACACACGTGTCTGAGGGGTGAAAACACTAAGTGGTTAGCTTAGTTCAAATAAGTGGTTCGCTGTGTGTAATTTTGGAACACACACATGTGTCTCAGGGGTGGTAGGTCTAAGTGGTTAGCTCAGTTCACCTAAGTGGTTCACTGTGTGTAGTTTTGGAACACACACATTTGTCTCAGGAGTGGAAGGTCTAAGTGGTTAGCTCAGTTCAAATAAGTGGTTCGCTGTGTGTAGTTTTGGAACACACGTGTCTGAGGAGTGAAAACACTAAGTGGTTAGCTCAGTTCAAATAAATGGTTCGCTGTGTGTAATTTTGGAACACACACATATGTCTCAGGGTGAAATGTCTAAGTGGTTAGCTGAGTTCAAATAAGTGGTTCGCTGTGTGTAATTTTGGAACACACACATGTGTCTCAGGGTTGGTAGGTCTAAGTGGTTAGCTCAGTTCACCTAAGTGGTTCGCTGTGTGTAGTTTTGAAACACACACATGTGTCTCAGGAGTGGAAGGTCTAAGTGGTTAGCTCAGTTCAAATAAGTGGTTCGTTGTGTGTAGTTTTTGAACACACACACGTGTCTGAGGGGTGAAAACACTAAGTGTTAGCTTAGTTCAAATAAGTGGTTCGTTGTGTGTAATTTTGGAAGACACATGTGTCTCAGGGTTGGAATGTCTAAGTGGTTAGCTCAGTTCAAATAAGTGGTTCGCTGTGTGTAATTTTGGAACACACACATGTGTCTCACGGGTGGTAGGTTTAGGTGGTTAGCTCAGTTCACCTAAGTGGTTCGCTGTGTGTAGTTTTGGAAGACACACATGTGTCTCAGGGGTGGAATGCCAAAAACAACTGCATTTTTTCTTTCATTGTCACGCGAGATAGCACATGACATGTCGGAGTGTCAAACGGAAGTAAAAAAAAAAAATGCAGTGTCAAAGTATCATTTTCCTTCTTGAAAAGGAGAATAAATCATCAAATTGCATAAAAAGTAAAAGGGGAAGAACGCAAAGCAGTGGGGTCTAGGTCATTTTGGAATGGAAGAATTGGTATCGTTTCTTGTGTTTGAAAAGAGAGGAAGTTTTCTGGTTCATTCAGTGGAAGAATTGTTACCACTTCTTGCGCTTGAAGGGGTGGATTGTCAGAGACAATTTGCAGTGGCGAAGAATGCAAATCATTGAGATCCTCCATCAAGCCATTATACATTGCCACCATAGTTCGCACTCTAACCCATGCCTTAATCCTCCAACCCTAGCTTTAACTATAACTCTTCCCCTCAAGGTGCTCCCCCATAATCTTTTCCACTGCCGCCAAACCACCCTTACAGCGCCGCCTTTCAATGCCACTTTGTATCACACTTTTGATGTTACTGCAGCTAGCCTTAATTTAGGGTTCAAAAGAGAAAGTGAGGATTGAATTTGAAACCATGTAGAAAAGTTTAGGTTTGGTTCGCGGTGGGTTTAGCCCAATCTCTTGAGTGTGCTATAAACAAAAGTGAATAAGACAAGTAATTAAAAAGGGTAGCTGCAGGATGGTGTATAAATTGAATTAATGAATGAGTGAAAAAGATTGAAGAGGTGGATATACGTGGGACCCATTTTATTTTGGTATTGAGTGTAAATAAAGAAAAGGAAAGAGAAGGAATTGGAAAGGTAACGTCATGTGAGCTGAGGTTTTCTTTTTTTCTTTATTTTCTTTTTTTAATTTTGCATTGAATACTCAATAAAAAATAATAATGGCATTAAACGTGTGGCAGGATTCAAACTTTGCCAATTTTTTATTTTCACCCTTTACATTTTTTATTCTTTTTGAGTTTTTTCTTTTAAAATAATAATAATAAGATTCTTCTTAAGTTCCTAAATGGCCATCAGCATCGAGGGAAGTCTTGACTTTGTTTGGAATATCCAAATGACCACACGCATCATGCGAAATTTAATTCGAATAAATTTTGTTATTTCATTTGGGTAATCAAATTACCGTACGCGTCAAGCAGTATCCAACATGAAGTTTCTCTTTGAAAATATGTGAAAATATTTCAGATTCGAATTAAAGGTTTTCAAAATATCAAATTTCGAAAATATAAAAAAATATATAAAACTTTAACTAAAAAAAATATCAAATCCTCAAACAAGTAATTTTTAAAACAAAGAACTACGTAACCCTGATGCTCTATCCCTGATAGAGATACGTAGAAGCAAGGTCGAACCTTATCGGACCCCAAAACTAAAAATAAAAAATTTTGTTTGTTTTATCTTAATCTCTGTCTCTTTCTTGGGAAAATAAATGTTTTAAAAAATCACACTCGGTTTCTTTATTTAATTAAAGGTATCGTCTTAGGATGGACATTGTGGGGGTGCTAATACCTTCCCCACATGTAACCGACTCCCGAACCTGGATCCGATTTTCACAAACTAGCCTTATCCTAGTGTTTTTGGTTTTTCCATGATTTTCCATAAAAACTATGGTGGCGACTCCATTGTTTTAAAAATTTATTTATTTTTTGGGATCGTCATCCCTGTCGTGATTTCGGTTGTGACAGATATGCTAAAGTTTCAATACAACAGTTGCAAATATTAAAAAAGATAAGAACAATGATATAGAACCAATGCACCAGAAGGTTAGAAGTCAATCACAAGATCAATCACATCACTTATAACCTGAACTCAAGAATAGGTGCACAACAAAAACTTTCAAGAACAGAATGCAAGAATGTTGTAAAACAGTTTCAAAGTAGTAGAGAATTTTAAAAATAGTTTAATGAAAAGAACAATACTGCAACAGTACAGGATGTAAAAAATTGTTTAAGAACAGATTGCTCAGTTTATTATCAATCCAGATTAAAGAACCATATAGAAATGGCTATATACCCACGTAGGATTAAAAACACAAAATTAATTGAGTTAGTGTAGATTTATTAAAGAATGGGTCTATGACGGACTGATAACAGTATGCAGTGCATAATTGATTAAAAAGAAGAGAGAAGTGTTAAGAAAAAAGAACACAAGCAAATATACTAGTTCACCATTCCTCAAGGGCTACGTCCAATCCTTCTTGCAACTCTAGCAAGAAAAATTGCACTAATTAACACTTAATTGTACAATTACAATAAAAACACAATTCTCATACCCTGCGAGAACTAAGAACACCACTGAATTGAAGAACAAGCACCCTACAGTTCCCAAAATTCAGAAAAATTCAATTCTAAAATACAAGATTACAATTACAGAACACAATTCTTGAAATAAAACATGTTCAAGAAAAGGTTGAAAGAAACCCCCTGATTGGCGTAAAAACAGAAGGCTTGCACAAGCTTGAAGATTCTCAATGGCACAACTCAATGATTAAGACTCAATCTCCAAGACCAAACCCTTCAATCTTTTAGAAAATCAAATGATCAAGATTACTCAGAATGTTTTTCACAAATGTTCTGCCGTTTCTATCTGTATTTGCATTTAGAAAACCCAATTGTTTTTAAACTTAAAAAACCAAAACTGTTTTTAAGTGAAAATTACAACAGTTTGCTCCAAAGCGCGAATAAAATGATTCACATAAAGAGGAATCGATTTCTTTTTCTGCTAAAGGTTGAAAATTTGAATTGGTATTCCTTGAACAATTTTGTTGTGCTACATTATTTGTTTTAAAACATGTTTTAATGTGCGCCAATAAGATTCTCCTTAGTTGTGCACAAATTTCCTTTTACCTCTAATTACACTCACTCAGACTAAGATAAAGCCTAAGACACATTAAATTCCACTTGCTTGCTTTCGCTTCTTGCACTTGCTTGGCTTCATGAAATACTTAGTCTTGTTAAAGTACTCACAATCCCCCCTATTTGATGGAGACAATATAGTGTGTGAGTGGTTTAGAACCTACAATTGCACAGAAAAATCGGTGAAAGCAACATGTTGACACACTGCTTTGTATAAGCAGTTTTAAGCAATTTAGTTTTCTGGTTCAAAGTAGATAGTTTTCTTATCAGTTCAGCTTGATTCTAGTCTAGAGATTTATCCATTTAAACACATAGCAAATAACATAAATTCTCATTTAACAACCAGAACTGAACACATATTACTCTAGCCAACATCTAGTACACCAATAGAGCAATAGAAAACAGAACTAAAACTATCCTAGCAGTAGTTAAAAAAAACTGAACAGAACTAGAACAATTGATGGAGGAGCTCCTAGGTGCCTTAGCTTCTTGCGCAAGCTTCAATGGAAGTTGAGCATGATGAAACCTTGAAGCATTGAATAGAAGAACTGGATGAAACTCCTCATGATGTGGAAGCCATGGAAATGCAAGGAAGGAAGTGTGCAAGGAGGTTAATGGTGAAGTAGATGGTGAAAGCCTTGAAGGAGGTTGGGCCAACCTTCAAGAGAGAGAGCTCCTAGCTTCTAAGAGAATGTTAGCACCAGTGGACTGCTGCAGTAATTTGATGAAGCCAACCATGTGTGAAGAAGTTCAAGACCTATGATCTTATGTGGAAAGCATGAAGATTCATGAAGATTTGAAGCTTGGTCTAGAACTTAG
>Ga0209489_104958_pt1 | contig 23825 bp, 23 predicted proteins | sample SiratrowhiteBW_FD_187527 | JGI IMG/M metagenome (GOLD analysis project Ga0209489, IMG submission 187527) | Root nodule microbial communities of legume samples collected from California, USA - Siratro white BW (SPAdes) (version 2) | ecosystem: Host-associated > Plants > Roots > Nodule | place...
AAAAAAAAAAAAAAAAAAAAAAAACAGTGTGTTATGTAGTTGAAAAATAGTCAAATAAGACATGAAAGTAGGTGAGTAAGATGTCGTTGACCAGCCAGTACTGGTACTTAGCATGGATCACCAAACAGTAAGTGCAGAGTTCAACAAAACAAACACCTCTGCGATAAACGCAACTGTCGTTATCCAACTATAATAATTGAAGGTCCCAAGACCTCCATAAATAAACTAGTCACGGTTTCAAATTTCAAAAAATATTAATTTAATACATTTTGTAAACTAATTCATGTTGCATTTGATTTATTTTAACTCCATCCAAATTTTGAGCTTTTTAAATTTGTTGTATTTGGTTTATTATGATATTTTATTTTAAAAATATATATATGGTAAAAGTATATTTTAAATTTATGATTTAATTATTTTATAATGTTGAAATTAATTTATAATATGTTTAGAATCTGGATTACTCAAATCTATACATACTTTTATTTAATTCTTACATAATTAAAATTTAAGTATAAATAAATATCGTTTATTAAAATTCTGATTTTTGAAATCTTAATTTATTTTTTTACATTAAAAACTTAGTTTATTTTGATTACCAAACATTACAAAACATACAATTTAAAAGATTAAAAGAAGAATGATTACTTTTTGACAAACAAAATAAGTTTCTATTAAGTAGAATGTTTCAAAGAATATTCTTTTGAATGGTAATTACTTCTATTTCATTTTGTACAAGTATTATTTCCACTAGTAATTACTTCTATTTTGAATGGTAATCACTAGTAGAAAAATGATCTTTAAAGTCGGTTCTACGAGTCCCTTAACTGTCGGTTTTCTCACCGATATTGAATCAGACCACATTGAAAGTATTCAAATACGACGTCGATTTTAACACTGACATCAAATATTCACCCATCACGTCGGTTTAGCGCAGACACTGACGTCATAGACCAATTTGAGGAAAGTGTAAGTAAGCTGCAGAGAAACAATCACAACGTCAGTTAAGGCAAAAACCGACGTGGTACAGGACCTGAATTTTAATTTTGGCTTACTATACCACGTCAGTTATAGCCTAAACCGACGTTGTATAGCCTATACAATGTCGGTTTTGGCCTTAACCGACATTGTGGTTGTGTATTTTTTTTAAAATAAAAGATGAATTATCTATAAACCATTACCCTGCATAACAAATTGACAGTACACATGATTTCCCAGCCATAACAGTTCAATTCATAGATGAGAATTTGAGTTCAATACATATATGTTTACACCAATCTACGTATATACACTTATATGAGTTGTGACATTGTACATATATACAAGCTAATCTACAAAAGAAATTTTATAGATATCTACAAACTGCTTCTAACTTGGAGGAAATATCTCGCCCATTCTCTTTGAAGTTCTTCTATTGTTTGGCTATCTAATGGCTCTTAATATTGAAAAACCTGAAATAAATGTAGAAACTTGAGTTAGACTTGAAAATCAATTGACATATGAACAAACTTAAGACATGTTCTTACTTGTTCCCAAGAATATGTGATACTGGCACGTGCTATTGTTCTCATCCAGTGCATGATATAGTATCCACATTCCCACCCTCCTTGTTGCTTATTGCACTTTCATTAAAGTTCAATCATCAAATACTTGAATGCCAATTTTAATAAAGTTACTTTAGAATTAAATTTAGAATTACATACCTTAGGATATATGTAATGGAGGTTTTGGAAGGAGGATGTGGATCTTCCTCTAAGATAATTACCCACGGTCAATGTACTAAAATCAAATATGTTTAATAAATTGCATATTATACAAAAAAAAAGGTGATATATTATTTAAAGTTAATTAAATGATACCTTTGTACTATTTGTTCATATCTGGAGTTGCCTTCTTATGCAGGGAACAAAACCAAACTACTGTGTTGTCCATGGGACACACAAGCATCAGTTGCCAATGAGACCTAAAAAAAAGAAATCTATTAATCTCATATTCTCAACATTACTTAAGATGAAAATATAAAGATTTGAAACTTACGCATGGATAATAGGGGCAAAGTAAATTCTCTTTCTGGATTCAGAAATCCATCTTTGAATATAATTTTGAGTGTCAATCCTTTTATTACCACTCTTTTGTATATGTTGTGGCTCAAAGAATACATAAATATCTAGATTCCCTATGCTATAAACTAAATTATTTATGTACTTGCATTGTTAAAATCAATATTAACAATAGTAGTTGATGAAATAAGTCAAATTTTATAACATGTAGAAAGATATACTTACATCATCCATAACTAAATACATGCAATGTTTAACATCTGGTTCCCCTGAATTATTTCCAAGACGTCTTGCATAGATATGTACAATGGCACACCAACATTGTCCACCCCAAAGATGGATGCTTCCCATTCAATTTCAAGGGGATTATTAAAGTACTAATGGCAGATCTTAGTCAATTCCTAAAGTGGATTGACTTCTGACTCATGTGGTGGAGACCTAGGACTACCAGCTGGTGATGGTGATTTTTGTTTCCTCTCACGGTCCTGTAACACATAAACAAAATGTATCAATTCAAATAATAGTAAGTGTGAATTTAAATAAGTTTAAGAGAAATCATCACAATATACTTGAGGCCTTCTAGAAATGGGTTGTAGGAGACGTGTAGGCCACGCAATAAAGGTACCAGGTGCCTCTCCCACAAATCTAACCTCTGATGTGGGCACAGGCACCTCGACATCTGCTTGTCTAACCTCTTCGACGACTACTTTAGAAATTGATGTCCAAGTGGCACTGTATGGAGCGTCGAAGACGTGACAAACACTCTCCCAATGGCCATCAATCGAGGAGGATCTCCAGCAAATAATGTACACTAATATGACGTATCTGTGTCTTCCTCCTCGTTATCAACAACACAACTTCTCTTTGTGCTAGCTTTGCCACGTGTAGGTAGTACTACACCTTCCTGTAAAGGAGTGTGCTGCTGTGAGATCCCTATGGATTTCAACTTCTCATCAAATTCTCTTCTTAATTCTTCTCTTAATTTATCTCGTAATTTTTTTAGTGGGTACACTCTCTCTTTGCGGTATTCCACCCTTTTCTTGTTTTTGGTCTAAGGATGAGATTCTTAATGATAGTAGGTTGTATTCACCAATTTTTGCAATAATAGCTTGTTCTGCAGCAAGATTAATTGCATTTTATATGTTTTGGATTTATTTACTTGTTTTTGAAGGATATTTAAACGTTCATTTTTTGAATTTCAATGAAAAAAAAATAGTTCATTCTATTCAATATCTTTATGGGGGAACAAACAAGTAAAACTGAAAATAAAAAACGAAAAATTTTTCTTAGTTTTATTAAGAATCAAAAAGAATGAAATGACTTCTTTTTTTATCCTGAATCTTTCTTCAATTTGAGACGTCAATTGTTCTTATATTTAAGACATCAATTCATCTTTAAGTCGAGATATCTGATCCATTATATTTACATTTTGAGAAGAGCTAGAACGGGGAGCAGAACCAAAATATTGTCTCACCCCCACACCATATCCAGCAGTCCGCACACGGTCGGGGTGTTCCTTAATCCCAAGAGCAGTAGTCAATATATCATGTCTTCCTTGAATGACAAAACTACCCTGGAAGCTTTGCTTCACCAGAGAATCCTGTAAAAAATATTTCAATATGTCAACATTGTACAATAATAAGACATTAGATATGATGATTAAATTATTATTAACTTACAATCCGCTGGGCAACCTCAAGTGCCTGTGAAAATGTCATCTGCCCTCCAGGTTTAGTCCTAGCCATCTTCCATTTCTCATGGTGACTAGGAAGGGATGGAGGAGAGATGACATCATCTGAACATGATGCTTCTTGCAATCTTTTTAATTTCTCTTCCATCATCCTCTTTTCTAATAAATCATAACCCCCCAGAGACCCGATGAGGGGTGACATTCATGTGCTGAATGTCCTGGGCTTTCATCCTCTTCTCATACATAATAAAAAACTTTGTTGCCAAGTCATATTATTTAATGAAATTATGATAGAAAAGACAAACCTGCAAAGACTCGTCCTCTCTAGATTGGACAAATTGTCTCCAAGTGTCTTCATCAAGAGAATATTTCTCACAAGAAGACTTTCCTTTGTATTTTCCAAAGACATACCAACTAGTCAAGTTGGTCTTGAAATTTCTCCATTTAATAACCATGTTGGACATAATTTTCTTTCTAATAACTGAAGAGGTTTCAAACTCAAAGTTTGTCTGCAAAATAAAATAAACAAGTCATTAAATATATATCAAATAAAAATCATCATTAATTACTTACAATAAGCTTAAGGGTGAATGACTTACAGTAAGATCCTACCAAATCATATTTTTCTTAGCTTAAGTCACATCATCCCAGGTGGGAAGCAAAATAGAGACCTTGGTAGGTGCCAAGACACCCAAATAGCTAGAAAATTGGGGACTGTTAGGGCCTGAAGCCCTACCAGCCTGAGGGTCTATTTGAACTGCGACCCTGGAACCACCAACTCGAGTAACAATAATACCTCTCAAGCATGTAAATTCTCTACTCTTCCTTGATGAATCGGCCATGACCTACAAAAAAGAACACAAACTTAGGATTAAAACTTACAAAAATGAGTATAATGAAGGTTATCAATGTTCAAATTAAAATAAAAACAACAAATAATTAAAGATTACTTGTTTATTCTGGCAGTGTTACAATGTTTTCCCATATTCCTTCATTGTAATCACTCTGTGTAGCATGTACTTCATCAATATCATTTTCGTCATTGATGGGAAGTAAGTGTCTTGAAAATGAGTTGTCTGCATGTTGGACTATTGAGTTGTCATGGTTATCAACATCATATTCAGTTCTCCCTTGTATAACAACTAACCACCTTTCATTAAAAGGATCCTTGACATAAAAAACTTGTTTTGCTTGGAAAGCCATGATGAAAGGATCTTTCTTAGAACCTATCTTTGTGAGATCAACCAATGTAAAACCCAAGTTATCAACATGCACTCCTATGTTACAACTAACCCATTTACACTTAAATACAGGAACTTTAAATTTGACGTAGTCAACTTCCCATATTTCTTCTATCACTCCAAAGTAACTTATTATAGCCATCACAGGATAGTTATCTTTTGAACTAGCAAAGTCCATTGACTCGGCCTCAAGTGTCACACCGCTATTCTACATTGTACTTTTCTGATCCTCGGTGTTTATGTAAAAAGAGAATTTATTAATATCATACCCAGACCATGTTATGACATCAAAGTTGGGTCCTCGTGCTAACCATTTCAATTCATCAACATCACAATCCTTTTCAAGAACTATTTGTTTAAACCATTTTAAAAAATGTCTTATTATGTTCATTCAATAACCACTTCTCGTTTACACATGGGTTCATTGTCTTCAACAATATTTTGTATTCATCTATGTAAGGAAGAGCATCATCAGTATTGTTCAAAATATACAAGTGTGCTTGGAGTACCTGTTGTCGGTCTTTTTGAACTATCCTCACACCTCGTGTGCCTTCATGTCTTCCTTCATACCGAGACCTCGGTACGTCTATAGCATCTACTTCTGACATATACGTGGTACAAAACTCAATTGCTTCCTCTGTAATATATCTCTCAACAATAGATGCTTCTAGTCGATATGGATTCTTCATATACCCTTTGAATATCTTCATGCATCTCTCAATTGGGTACATCCATTGTAAAAACACAGGACCACATATTCTAATTTATCTCACCATAAACAATTAAATGGACCATGATGTTAAAAAATAAAGATGGAAAATACATCTCTAGTTGACACAAGAGAATGATAGCTTCATTTTCTAAGTCATCCAACCTAGTAGGACCAATTAATTTCCTACAAATAGCATTCAAGAATAGGCAAAGACGAGTGATGACTTGTCTAAAATTTTTTGGTAGAATTCCACGAATAACCAATAGGAGAAGGTATTGCATTAGAACATGACAATCACGAGATTTTAACCCAATAAGTTTCAAATCTTCCAATTGAGACAAGGCTTTTGATGTTTGAAGAGTATCCTTATGGTACTTTAACTCCTCGCAAACACCCACAGAAACTGATCTTTCAAGATTTTGACAAAGTATGACATGCTGGTGGCAAGTACGTTCATTTACCATTAGGTTGGGGCTGTAACTCAAAGCAAACACCCATCTCAACCAGATCCTTACGAGCATTTATTTCATCCTTTGTTTTTCCTTTAATATTTAGCAATGTCCCAATTATACTATCACAAACATTCTTTTCCACATGCATTACATCTATACAATGTCTAACATCTAACTTCGACCAATATGGAAGTTCAAAGAATATCGATTTCTTCTTTCATATGTTTTTCACACCACTATGCTTAACAGTTTTCCCATAATTGACTTCGATGTTGCTCACTCGGTTATACACTTTGTCTCCAGTTAAGGGTGCAGTTCTGTCTTTCTGGCAACCATTAAAAGCTTTATTCAACCTGCGATAAGGGTGGTTACGTTTCAAAAACTTTCGATGGCCAATGTAACATGTCTCCCTCCCATATTTTAGCTGATGGTAACTTGTGTTCTCTTTACATATCGGGCAAGCATGATGTCCTTTGACAATATAACCACTCAGATTTCCATATGTTGGATAATCATTAATCGTGCAAAATAACATTGCTCGCAAATTGAAATTAGCCTTCTCATGTGCATCAAAAACCTCAACACCTTCATCCCATAACAATCTCAAGTCTTCTATCAAAGGACTTAGATAAACATCTATGTCATTTCTGGGTTGCCTTAGTCCTGATATCATCATAGACAGCATCATATATTTTCTCTTCATGCACAACGACTACGACAAATTGTAAATAAATAGCAAAATAAGCCATGAACTATGTTTGCTACTTAAATTACCGTATGAATTCATTCCATCAGTTGCAAAACCAAGTCTGAGATTTCTTGGATCACTTCCAAATTCAGGATACAAAGAATCAATTTTCTTCCATTATGGTGAATCGGCAACATGTCGTAAAAACCCATCACATCTTCTTCCATTTGCATGTTATGTCTAGCTCTTTGCATCGTTAACATTGGTGTAAAAACATTTTAATCGAGGTATGATTGGAAGATACCACAATACTTTTGCAGGAGGACCCTTTTTCATGTCATCTTCATCTCCATCATCATCCTTTACTTTATATCTTAATAGCCCGCATCTAAGACACTTATGCAATCCTTCGAATTCTTTTCTATACAATATATAATCATTTGGACAAGCATATATTTTTTGGTACTCCATACCCATTGGACACAATATCTTCTTGGCCTCATAGTGACTAGTCGACAATGTATTACCTTGAGGAAGTATTTCATGCAAAACTTTAAGCAATTCAGTAAAACTTCTATCAGTCCACCCATTTATTGCCTTCATATTAAATAACTGTAATACTGCTAACAAACGTGAAAAACTTGAACAACCGAGATACAATTTTGTTCTTGAAATATCTTTCAATGAATTATACACATGGGTTTGGTGAAAACTCTCTTCTCCAATATTACGAATCATGTCTTCCATGCAATCTTCAGAATACATATTAGAATGTTCACACTGATCTGCCTCAGATACATATGGTAAGTCTATAACTTCACCATGCCAAGTCCACGTTGTATAATTCTTCAAGAAACCATCACAAAGAACATGCTCTCGTGTCAACTCAATATCTACTCTTTTGTCCATTCACACAATTCACACAAGGACAAAAATATCTTCCATTTATTCCTGCTCCATTTCGTTAGCAAATTCTAAAAAATCTTCAACACCTTTCTCATACACATCACTGATCCGACTTGCATTTATCCAACTTCGATCCATCACTACGTTTAGTGAAAGATTTTCATACAGATTACTTTATGACCAAATAAAATATAAAATTGTCGGGGATCGAACATTCCCGAACTCAACCCAAACGCATTTCTTATATATCAAGCTATACACAAATACCATTTCAATACAGACAAGCATTCCAATCTTACATGCATTCTAATATTCAAGAATGCTCAAATAAAATACAAAATTGTCGGGGATCGAACATTGCCGGACTCAACCCAAACGCGTTTCTTATATATCACACTATACACAAAAAACATTTCAATACACACAATCATTCCAATATTCAACAATGATCAAATAAAATACAAAATAGCATTTCAATACACACAATCATTCCAAATAACCATTCCAATACAGATAACCATTTCAAAGATGATAAAAACATACCTTTTGTAGAGCAGCGGTGACAACCAAATGCAGAGATGATTCCAAAAAAACAAATACAGCCAAAGGAACACTTGCAAAACCATAAAAACCCAACAAATATTCAATAAAACATCAAAACCAATGAAAAGAAAGCAATATGGAGTTGAAACGAACCTTAGAGCGAAACACTAAGGTTCAACGAAAATGAACGGCCAAAACCGAGCAATAACCGAAAGTGATGGAGGAAATGATAAGTGGAGGTCAAGGAAGCAATAATGGTGCTCGAAATCGCCAAAGAGGTGCTCATAACAGTGAACGGTGGAGGCGCGCACAGAGGAGGGAGAGGAAAAAGTGAAGTCAAAACGCAAGGGGGATGATTAAGGAGGGGATATGACATTGGTTGGATCGATGTTATCCTCTATGATGTCGGTTGGAAGGGTCCAACCGACGTCGTCTTCAACCCTAACTTTACCCAAATTTAACCCCCAAATTATCGATTCATAAATGAAGTTGATTCCTAGGCAACAACTGATGTCATATCAGGTACAGGAGACATCGGTTGGCCTCTCCCAACCGACATTATCTCTTGACTGCCAAATTAAAATGTTAAAATTTTGAATTTTTATTTTTACTATGTTTTTTAGGACGTTTGAAAGTGTTAACCAACGTCATCTATGTATATCGACGTCAGTTGGTGAGAAACCGACCTCATATATGTTCAATTATTTACAAAAATGCCGCTGCATTTTTGGCAACATCGGTTTGTGTTTTAACCGTCCTTATTCGACGACGTAGAACAGTGTTTTTCTACAAGTGACTATAACTTCTGACTAATCCTTTCAAGTATTATTTGACACTTAGTTACTCTGAACTAAAACTCACAAGTATTTTTTTGAATCTCAATCACTTTTAGCTAATCCTTTTTAAGTCTTCTCTCAACAAGTCACTCTTAGCTGAATTCAAGTATTCTTTCAACAAATCATCTTTTGCTTAAGACAATAAAATATCTTTGTAATCAAGATATCACAAAATTTACTAGAGGGATTATATTTGTTGATGTTTACAGGATTAAGCTTTGTTTTTTAGTTAAATAATGATTGAATACAAACTGTGTTTTTACAAATGATTCAACACTTACCAAGTAATAACTCTTATTTTCATTATTCTTTTCAAATTATGTCTTTATATAGGCTTAAAAAATGAAGTCCTTTATATTCATTTTTCTGGTTATTGACTAACTTTAAACTCATTTAAATTTCTTTTTTTTTTTCTTTTATCATTTGTCTAACAACTTGAATGTTGAAAAACATTAAATATTTTTATGCAACATTAATATTTTTATGCAACATTAATTGTACTCCTATTTTTTTAGGCAAGATCATTATCCTTCTAAATAACAAACTATTTTGCACTAAAATATGATAAAAGTGCACACCATACTTACCGGATAACAAAGTCATGATTAATACTTTTGTTAGTGAATAATAAAACTCGAAAAGATCTTTATATTAATTTATATTAAACATAAATTGTATTAACAACCAATGGTGAAGAACTTTATCATTATATTATTTTTAAAACTTTATATGCATTTACTATTTGATATTCATCAACATCTATAAGAAGCAAAAAGTTATACAATATTTTATACTTGCATGATTTGTTTTTTTCCATAGATAATTTAATCATAATTCTTTATTGTTAAATCCTTAATTAAAATCAGAATTCTTCAAAATCATAAGGTTATTGTAATTTTTTCTGCATATTATTTATATGTATATATATGAATATATATAAAAGATAGCCTAATTATATAAACAAATTGAAAAACAAAATCATTAATCAGGATCCATCAATAATTCATGCAAAAGAATCAGATTTAAAATACAAAATTTAAGAGGACGCGGGGCTGTCACTTGTCATGCAATGTCAAGCTTAATGATTTGTTGACTGCGGAAAAGCTAAATATACAAAAAAGGATGCCCTAACTCAAATTCGATACCCATTTTAACAATGACCACTTCTCTATCAATTAAATTATTTTTTGTAGATAGTGTTGCACACGATGCAATCTTTTCCTTCTCTTACATTCCCCTTTCTTAGTAAAAAAGGAAAAGAATTTTCTTTTCTTACAGACAAAATGTTCTGTTATTCAAGATAACAACAGCTTTTGTATTATTTTAGACGCATCACTAACTATTATTTTAATCAAATATCAAATCATAATTTTTTGAAGAAAAATGCATTATCAATCAATTAGGTTTTAGTCAAAATTTGATTTTAATTTTTATATTTTTAATATGGATAAATTTAATCCTCCAAATTTTATTTAAGTGAATTTGGGCTTGTCACAGTAAAAAAACTGTAAATAAATATGGAATTTTAATATGAAAAAGACACATTGGCATATTTTCAGGAAACTCAAACTATTGATTTGATATATAGGAAGTAAAACTAAAATTGATTGAAGGGCTTATGAAGAAAACTACAATTTATATTAACTAAAATGCATTTGTTAATTGTTAATACCATTTGGTTTGACTCATATGAGTCATGATTCAGCGGAATTTCTAAATACAAAAAGAGTAGCCAATAAATTTAAATGCAATTTTTATATATAAAAAAATACTTTCATTACTATATTTTGGTATATAGGGAAATATTTCTATGTTTTTTTCTAGAAGAAAAGGGTATATGTATTTTTTTCTTCAATTACATAGCATTAAATACCAAAACAAATATGAATGTAAAAAATTACAACCATATCGACTTACTATGGGAAAGAAAATAAATAACTTATGCCAAATAAAGTAAATTAATATTTTTTATTTTCATAATTTTTTCCTGTTTATTAGATTATAAAGTAATCTGCTTAGAATATTTGATTTTATATTTAAAGTAACATGATCAGAACTAGAATTGGTGGGGGGATAAATAAGAGATATTGCAAACCAAGATGAGACATTCACGTTAACCTCTAAAAAAAGCATGACATAATGTGAGACATTTATAACATGAAATAAACAATGATGAATGTTTTGGTACTAAATAAAATTGTCCCTAATATATACCATTAGACATTTAATTAGGCAGCTGTTGGGGCAACCATGGCTGACTTGTTCATTCTTTCTTCCTTGCAATTGCCGTCCTTTCTCTCTCTACAATGTCTTTGACCTTTTGCCATATACCACCCTCTCTCTCAGCAACACGCTTCTTCTTCTGCACCCACACCCACCGTCACAATTGCACCTTCGCCACGTTACCCTTCTCTCCTGACACCCTTTTTCACCAACTCAAAACACCGTCACTCACCTCTTAATTTCCACCACCCTCACTTCTCTTTTTACATATCCCACCATCTCTACACACTTCTCGTGATTCCCGCTTCTGGGCACCTTTTTTAATAACGCTTTCTATTCTGGTCCAAACTCATGCGGTCTTTTCGTTTGGGTTCTCGTTATCTGGCAATTCTGTTCCGGAAAATGTCAGACATACGTAAAATGTGATCAAGAGATTTGAACCCTGTTTTCGTGCGTCACGTTGTAAGGACTAATCTCTTATGCGTGAGTCAACTTCACGAGGTTTTGGGAATTGTCTTGTTGGGTCTCGTGTTTTCTTTTTCCCGGTGGTTTTTGGATCATGGGTTTTGAGGCTTGTCACCTTCTGATCCCTTCTTCTAGACCAACCCTTTACACTAGAGTTTTGGAAAGTTTGGAATTTTCCAAGATCTAAATGAGTTAAAAGTGTCATCTTTCAAGGACCACTGTGATGGAACCGAGAACCCCATTAGAGAGTTCTTCCAATTTTGACTCTTTGATGTTCAATTCTTCATCTCGTAGAAGTACCGCGTCCATTCACTCCAGGAGTTTTGGTGTCAACAACTCCACCAGGGAAGTGAGTTTTGGCCACTCAGGATCCAAGCCCGCGTTATATGGGTCAAAGGGTGCTGATTCCGAGGCTCTCAGTATGTCTCAGAAGGAAATCAGTGATGAGGATGCGAGGTTGGTTTATGTTGATGATCCTGAGAAGACAAATGAAAGTCTTGAGTTTGCAGGGAATTCGATTATTACTGGAAAGTACTCCATCCTCACCTTTCTTCCAAGGAATTTGTTTGAACAGTTTCATAGAGTTGCTTATATTTACTTTCTTGTAATTGCGATTCTTAATCAGCTCCCTCAGTTAGCTGTTTTTGGGAGGGGTGTTTCCATTTTGCCATTGGCCTTTGTGCTTCTGGTTACTGCTGTGAAGGATGCATTTGAGGACTGGAGGAGGCACAGGTCAGACAAAATTGAGAACAACAGACTAGGATTGGTTTTGGTTAATGATCAGTTTGTAGAGAAGAAATGGAAGCACATTAGAGTTGGGGAAGTTATTAAAATCAGAGCAAACGAAACCATTCCTTGTGATGTTGTGTTGCTCTCAACCAGCGATCCCACTGGTGTTGCTTATGTACAGACTCTTAATCTGGATGGAGAGTCTAATTTGAAAACTAGGTATGCGAAGCAAGAGACTCAATCTAAGTTGCCAGAAAAGGAGAAGTTAAATCTGTTGATTAAGTGTGAGAAACCCAATAGGAATATATATGGGTTTCAGGGTAATATAGAAGTTGATGGAAAGAGGTTGTCTCTTGGATCCTCTAACATTGTCCTTAGAGGCTGTGAGCTCAAGAATACTAATTGGGCACTGGGAGTTGCTGTCTATTGTGGCCCTGAGACCAAAGCCATGCTCAACAGCTCAGGAGCTCCATCCAAAAGGAGTCTTCTTGAGTCTCGCATGAACTCTGAGATCATTATGCTTTCACTCTTCCTAATAGCTTTGTGTACAGTGACCTCAGTTTGTGCTGCTGTTTGGTTAAAGCGCCACAAGGATGAGTTGAATCTCTCGCCGTATTATAGGAAGCTGGATTTTTCAAAGGGGAAACAGGACAGCTATAAATATTATGGATGGGGACCTGAAATTGTTTTCACTTTCCTCATGTCAGTTATAGTGTACCAGGTAATGATCCCTATATCCTTGTACATTTCCATGGAGCTTGTCCGTGTTGGTCAGGCATACTTCATGATCGGAGACTCGAGAATGTATGATAAGGCAACAAAGTCAAGATTTCAGTGCAGAGCTTTGAATATTAACGAAGATTTAGGCCAAATTAAATATGTCTTTTCTGACAAAACTGGCACACTGACTGAGAACAAGATGGAGTTTCAATGCGCAAGCATCTTGGGGTTTGATTACAGTTCAACGGCGGCTAGTCTTGAGAATGAGCAAGTTGAATACTCTGTTCAAGGTGTATTTCCATCTTCAAATGTTTGTCTGTTCAAGTACAAATTTACTTAAGTGCATTTATTTTTCTTTAAATAATTAATAGGATATTTTATGTCCTTTTTACTGTCAGCGGATGGGACGGTCTTTAAGCCAAAGATGACGGTGAAAGTTAACCAAGAGCTTTTGCAATTATCAAAAAGTGGATTTACATATGAAGAGGGGAAACAGGTTTATGATTTCTTTGTAGCATTGGCAGCCTGCAATACCATTGTGCCTCTTGTTGTTGACACATCTGACCCTATGGTCAAGCTGATAGATTACCAAGGGGAATCACCGGATGAGCAAGCATTGACTTATGCTGCCGCTGCTTATGGTTTTATGCTTATTGAACGAACCTCAGGTCACATAGTTCTTGATATTCGAGGAGAAAGGCAAAGGTAAATTTAATTGCTTTTTCTTTTATAATAGTTACGATCTGCTTCTTTTTCTTCTGCAGAGAGACATATTTTACATTGACAATCTGAAATAATTTGGTGTTAATGGTTTAGTATTAATGTTGTTTCAGCGTACAGAGAGATATTCTGAAATATTTATATTGTTAGAGTCTCTTATGTATGGTCATGATATAATCTTATATAGTTGTTGATAATGCAGTTAATTCTTTCATGTCTCTTAGTGTTCCTTCCTCCCTGGATATGTAGTGATTTAGTGTACCATGCTTTCCTGTGTAATGAGGCTCCATAGCTATCTCCTTTTAATGAATATTTCTATTATTGGTAATGCAGGTTCAATGTCTTAGGCTTGCATGAATTTGATAGTGATCGAAAAAGGATGTCAGTTATACTGGGGTACAGTGACAATTCTGTGAAACTTTTTGTTAAAGGGGCAGATACATCCATGCTTAAACTGATTGACAAATCATTGAACACAGACATTCTACAAGCAACTAAAGCCCATCTTCATTCTTATTCCTCTGTGGGTTTGAGGACACTTGTTATTGGGATCCGGGACTTAGATGCTTCAGAATTTGAGCAATGGCACTCTGCCTTTGAGGTAGCAAGTACTGCTTTGATGGGTAGGGCAGCTTTGCTTCGCAAGGTCGCTATCAATATAGAGAGGAATCTCTGCATATTGGGAGCAACTGCTATTGAAGATAAGCTGCAGCAAGGTGTGCCAGAATCTATTGAGTCTCTAAGGACTGCAGGTATTAAAGTATGGGTCTTGACTGGGGACAAACAGGAAACTGCAATATCTATTGGATACTCCTCTAAGCTCCTAACGAGCAATATGATTCAAATTATAATTAATACCAACAATAGAGAGTCATGCAGAAGACGTTTACAAGATGCCCTTGTCATGTCTAGACAACACAATTCAGAAGGAAGTTCAGGATCTGTTTCAACTCTAGCCTTGATTGTTGATGGTACCAGCCTTGTTTATATTCTTGACAATGAGCTTGAAGAAGAAGTAAGTGACATTGAATTTGTAATGTGTTTAGAGTGTATTCTTTGCTTATAGGTGCTGACTTAGCTCAATGCTGTTGACTCCAGTTCTTTCAACTTGCAATTAGATGTTCTGTTGTTCTCTGTTGTCGAGTGGCTCCACTACAGAAGGCTGGGATTGTTGCCCTTGTGAAGCATAGGACAGATGATATGACGTTAGCTATTGGAGATGGTATGTAATCTTCTATATACTTGTTTCAGATGACCAATTACCTTCAAGAGAAAGAAAATTAAATAGGATAACAAAGAAAAAGAAAAGGCACTTACTGAAAATGCAGATTAATTTTTCTGGGAGTTATGTAAAACGATGTTTATTATGAATTTCTTGTAGGTGCTAATGATGTATCGATGATCCAAATGGCTGATATTGGTGTTGGAATCAGTGGACAGGAAGGTCGGCAAGCTGTAATGGCTTCAGATTTTGCAATGGGGCAGTTTAGGTTTTTAGTTCCTCTCTTATTGATACATGGGCATTGGAATTACCAACGACTGGGTTACATGATAATATACAACTTTTACAGAAATGCTATCTTTGTTCTTGTCCTATTTTGGTAAGTTCAAATTCAGAAAGTGAATATAATTAATTACTTGATTTCTTGGTATAACTTTGAATTTCTGTATGCCACAAGTCACCTTCGTTTTTTTTTTTTTTTTTTTTTCTCTATATAAAAGGATTTCTTAGTTCTTGATATTGGACCTGATGTACTTCTGAGCATATACTTCATCAAATTCACTTCCTGATCTGTATAAAAATTGAAAAATTCTTTTTATATTGTATATTATGGTGGTTTTTAATCTGTGCAAAGATTCACGCCTCCAAATTTTGACATCTTAATTTTGCTTTATATCTGTTTTCCAGGTATGTGCTCTTTACTGCCTTCACATTGACAACTGCTATAAATGAATGGAGCAGCATGCTATACTCAATAGTCTACACTGCGTTGCCAACTATTGTTGTTGGTATTCTTGACAAGGATCTTAGTAAAAGAACTCTCCTAAAGAATCCTCAGCTTTATGGGGCTGGGCTGAGACAAGAGGCCTACAACAATAGGCTGTTTTGGTTGACAATGGCCGATACGTTGTGGCAAAGCATTGCTGTCTTCTTTGTTCCCCTTATTGCATATTGGGGAACAAATGTAGACGTAGCAAGCATAGGTGATCTTTGGACTCTTGCAGTAGTTATTTTGGTCAATTTGCATCTGGCCATGGATGTCATCAGGTGGAATTGGATTACTCATGCAGCCATTTGGGGCTCTATTGTTGCAACTTTCGTATGTGTCATAGTTATTGATGCTATACCTGCCTTTCCTGGTTACTGGTATGTGCTATCTTTTCCAGATTCCCCCTTTCCAAATAATTTAATGCAGTACCATCGTAATATGATAACATGCACGAAAAGGATAAACAGATTTACTAATGTCAGATATTCAATAAAATTTGTTTATTCTGTTGTATACATTATTAGTTTTTTCCATTGGATGGTGTCACTTGGTTTTATTCGGTATTTCTGTACTGTGTCTCCATTTTTCATGACTTATAGTCCATCTTAGAACCAAACCATTGTATGACTGCAGATTGGAATAAACAATGGAAACAAAAACATGTTTGATTCTAGAGGAAAAGTAGTTTTTTTAACTTTTATGTCACAGGTAACTTAATCCACAGATTATATTAATGTCACTTTACCTTAATAAGAACATATTTAAGTAAAAGTTTAGGGATTAGGGAGGGTTATATTTCTGGTTAGATTACTCAATGCTGGGTTTGAATCTGGTACTCTAAATGCAATCCAGTTCTAATAAACTCTTAATGACTGCTGAATGCTTGTTATGGTCTATAGTTGGACAGTTAACTAAACATCTTGCAATTGTAAATCCCAAGCATGCAAATACTAATTTTTCTTCCTTTATATTCTTGTCACACAATCAACTGCTGCTTCTGTCTGGCTAAGTAGATTTGTTTTCCAGTTCTGACTGCTCTGAATTTGATATGAGGAGTGTCATTGCCTTAAAAATAACTTGATTGTACTCCCTCCATTCCAAAATAACAGTCTTTTAAGGTTGAGACACTGATCAAGACATATTAATGTAAATTTAGCCAAAAATATGTTAACTTTACAGCTACTTTTTTTGTCTCTTTCTCATAGGTTATACTATATTAATAACTTTTAATTATATGTGAAGGGTATTATTGAAAAATAGCTTAAAAACTAAAATAACTATTATTTTGGAACTAAAACAAAAAGAGTGTGTTTTAAGAGGCAACACAGATTGTCATTAATTAAATTTATCAGAAATGGCAAAATTTTGTGAGTCTCACTTCATATTGAATGAGTCTCAATTATGATTTTTGTAGTATTTGAGAATGTTTTGTTATCTCTTTTTCTATGTTACTATAAACCTGTAGACCACACCAAGTTTTCCTCTGGATGTGTTCCTTGTTGCCCTTCAACCATATGATTCAGAAGCCTTTGCAACCATCATTTCTATATATACAATCTGACATTTAGGCGTGTTCAAAAACTTGTGCAGGGCTATCTTTGATGTTGCAGGCACTGCATTGTTCTGGCTATGTTTGCTTGGAATTGTAATAGCCGCGTTACTTCCCCGATTAGTTGTAAAATATCTTTACCAGTATTATTTTCCCAGTGATATTCAGATTTCAAGAGAAACTGAGAAGTTTGGGAATCCAAGAGACAATGGAGGAGGGCAGATAGAAATGCTTCCTGTTTCAGATGGTCAACAAAGATAGCACATGTTAACTTGTTCCCTTTATACAATATCATTTCTTTTTGTAAAGTTACATATTCTTTAGGCTAAGTCACAGTATTTCTGTTGGTTACCAGATTTCATTGTTTCCATCCAAAGGATGGAGTTTTTGTTCACTTCAGAGGCTTCTTTTATTGTTATTCCTTTGTGTTGATAAATTAGGTTGTTGTAAATTAACAATATTATAGCAGATGAAATACAAAGGTTGATTACATGTTATAATTTAAACTTTTATGTCAGGAGTTTAATTCATTTCCTTCATCATGATTCTTGTTTTCCCCCTTGTGCTTGCTTGGTTCAATTTTGTTCTTATGCAAGGCTTCATGTTCTCTTAAATTTATAATAAAGGTACATCTAGAAATTGAGGTTCTAATCTATTAAGAAACACTTTGTTTGATTTTTATTTTAGTTAAATGCAATAATATGTTCATACATTAAAATGAAATGATACAAAATTTTTATGAAAAATATGTTCATACATTAAAATGAACTGATACAAAATTTTTATGAAAATGTTTCTATGAATAAGTTCATTTATTTATTTTTTAGGAAAAATCATTTTATTTTATTTTCTTTATTTGCTTTTTCTAATACTACAAGTTTATTCAAATATATCATTAACCCTTGAAGAAGATGCATAATTTGGTGCTTGAAATTGAAAATTGTTAAGGATAAAATTCAAATATATGGAACAAATTATCATATATGGAAAAAATTCACTATTATGACCTTATCATGTTTTTATGTTTCTTGAGAAGGACAAGTTTGACATTTTCTCCTCCACCTAAAAGATAAGAGAAAAAGAACAGGAAACACCGCAAAAGTCACAAGTAGGTCCAAATCTATGGTTTTACCAATAAATGGTGCAAAGAGTTCTTCTAAAGGGACACAAAGAAGCACTTGTCTTCTCTACTTTTGGTGGGGACCTTATTAGTTATTTAGGTAACCTTTTGAAACAGACATTTTTAGTTTTCTTATGAATTAAACAATCTTCTTACTAGTGGATATGCCAATTGTTAGAAGATGGGAGAATTGTACCAAACTTCCGTTCATTTATCATTAATAATTATCACACTCGATAAATTTTGAAGATGCATGTTTATCGTTTATTATATTTTTAAAATAATATTTACATTTTTTACAACTTTGAAATAAATGAAAAGAGGCGAGTGTCCAATATTAAAATATAAAGAAAATAAATGCCTTTTATTAAAAATATTTAAAAAATTAAATATGATTGATTTTATTTTACTAAAAATACGATGGAGATGTTTATTTATTTTTAAAATAGAAAACGTTAAAAGAACCAGTGCACTAATAAAATTAGTGTGTAGTGAATCATATAAATTTATCTATTTTATTATGTTAAATAGTGTACACTATAAGAATGAATTCGTTTATATCATGTTTGAGTTATTTTATTTTAGTGTAAAATCATGATTTTGATTTTGAGATATAAATAAAAACTAATTTACTTTAGAATATTTTTTTATTGAAAATATTGTAAAATAAGTATTTCTTTCAAACAACCTATTTTTAAACACATCGTAATCATCTTATGAATATGAAAGGAAAAAAAAACATATGTAATAAGTTTTCATTTTTTTTTTCATTTTAAACATTCTTTAGCAAACTCGTCTACAAAAATGATAAATAAGTATAGTACATGTTAAGTAAGTTAGTAAAAATACAAAATAAGAATAATTTGAAAATAAAGAGAAGAGACTATACATTCTTGGATAAAATCATGCATTTATAAGTTTTTAGGTCTTTCACAAATAAGACTCAAAATATGTTTTATTTTTTGGACTCACTCCTTATAATTAAGTTGTTGAATATTAGATTTAGTTCTTTTACCTGAAATTATACATCATTACTTTTCCATACAAAGATTTTCAAGTTTAGAAGTGAATTAAATAAGGTTTTAAATATGAGGATGATTAATATTAGATTTAGTTCTTCTATCCGAAATAATAAATTATTACTTTTGTATACAAAGATCTTTCAAGTTTTTTGAAGTCAATTAAATAAGGTTTTAATCCTGAGGATGATTAGGTTTTCAAGTTTTTACTTTAATAATTCCTTGTTTTTGTTTTTTGTTTGAATACCGATTAAAATTGCATGATTTTTTCATTGGTTTGCTTCTTGCTTATAACATTTGCTTTTTATTTTATCAGAGTTTTCCTTTTTCGTATAAAATGGTATTAAGAACTAAAAGATCAATCTATTCTAAAGAGGTGTTCATCACATTTGAAGTAACCGTTCTTCAAGAAAAGACATGAAACCCATTTCTATTTGGATGTGATCCTTGTTTTCTTTCTTGGATCTTCTCTTAACCAAATCATTGATGTCGTGTTTAGAACATGTTTCTTGTTTCATTATTTTTTCTATTAATCAAATCATTGTATTTATATCTAACAAAATTGGCCAAAAAATATTTTCTAGATATTGCTGTTTTCTTCTTGAAGTTTTCTAGAGGTTTAAAAGTGTTAGATCTCTTTTGAAAGTTTTTCTAAGATTGAATATATTTTTGGAAAATTTGAGAGTCATGAACACATAAATACAAATGTTGAATCCGTTCTTCTTTTGGTTTTAGAGATTGTTTTCAAGAATCACAAACTCAAGAAAAAAAATTCAAAGTACTTACTAATTTGGACCATTTGAATCCTTTATAGACCAAGAAAAAGCTAAAAAAAAAAAATCAAAAGAAACAAGTGCAGAAGTTAGAAAAAAATCAATTGAAAAATGGGTAGTCCTTAATTAGTTGTCTTAATTTCTTGAATAAATTATGCTTAGATTTTACCTCTCCAAGTGTCTTTTTTCAAGCTTTTCTTTTGAGCCAATTTGTCATATAGTTTTGTATAATCTTTTAATGCCTTTTCTTAATTAGCATATTGTCTTCTTGAATTCTTTGTGGCTTTGTCTTAAATTTTTCATAACTTTAAAGGTTTGAGTGCATTTATATTTGCTTTCGTTTTTACTTAAGTAATAATATTTATTGATTTGAACTTTAAAACAATTTTAGAGAACTTTTGAACTTCTCTCTTGAGTGATTTGAGTGCAGCCAAACTTTCACATTCTTACCATTACACTTAAGTAAACACGAAATGAGTAATTAGGATTTTTTTTACTAACCATTACACTCACTTTGAAAGTGAAAGGAAGGATTTTAATGAACCAAGAAGAGGTGGAAGAGAAAGAAGACATTGCATAGGACTGGACATGAAAAACTTATTGAACATAATGTAAAATTGCCAAGAGTTTGTAGGTGGATCCAATCCTAGTGTGAATGAGCAATGGGAAAGGAAAGTAGACAAAAATTCTTTTTCTTGAGAACTTGTGGATTTGGACTATTAAGTTTGTTGTTTTAGAATTAAAAGGGTATGCTTTGTTTTGGTGGAACCAAGTGTAAGATGACAATAAACAAGACAAAAAGTTCCCAAAAACACTTAGAATGATTTTAAGAAATGTTTGAAAAAAAAGATTTATTCATGCACACTATGAGAAGGAGTTAATCATTCAACTTCAAAGGTTGAAACAAGGTAATAAAATTTTGGAGGAATATTATAAGAAGATGGAAATGCCCATACCAAGTGTGAGATTCAGGAAGGTTTAAAGATCACCATGGTAAGAATTCTAAATGGACTAAACTAAGACATGCAAAATGAGATGGAATTGCAAAAATATTTTTCTTTGGAGGAACTTGTGAACCAAGCTACCAAGGTGGAAGATCAACTTAAAAGGAGAAGTACATTCCAATCACATATCACTAGAATTCTTCAAATAAAAATAACAAGGAAGAGAAAAAGTCATACCAAAGATCCTCTTCATATTTCACATGGAAAGATAAGAAGAAAGAGGAAAGGTCATATCAAAGGTAAGTATTCCAACACTTCTCATTCTTCTTCTTCTTTCCTTTAAAACTCTTTACTCTACATCTTCTTCTCCACTCATTCATTTTCTTCATCTAAACCCAATCTTAAAGAAAAGATAAGACAAGTAAAACAAAATGTTTCAATTGTTTGGATTATAGATCCATTGCATTGGATTGGTCCAAACAAAAGGGTTGAGATGTTAAAAGATGATGAGAAAGTAAATTCACAACATTCCTCACCTTCTTCCTCAAAATCCTCAAGTGATAAAGAGTGTGATTTATTGATGGTTAGACCCATGGTGGGACATGTTAAAAAATATTTGACACAAACTCAAAGAGAAAATATTTTTCACTCAATGTGTCTAATTATGAATAGAACTTGAACCCTTATTATTGATGGAGTAAGTTGCACCAATATAGCAAGTCAAAGGATGATAGAAAAACTTAAAACTCTCAATCATTCTTCATTGAAAACCTTACAACTTACCATGGTTGAATGAAGATGGAGAAGTTTCAATGCTCAAACAAGTACTTGTATCCTTTTTCATTGATAAATTCTATGATAAATTTTTATGTGATGTTGTGCCTATGGAATCAAGCCATTTGTTATCTGGAAGACCATGACAATGTGATAAAAATGACATACATCATAGTATTACTAATACTTCTTCTTTAACGTACATGAGACATAAGATTACATTAAAACCATTATCTTCTAAAAAAGTGATAAGGATCAAATTCATTAGAAGAAAAATAGTGACAAAGAAAAGAAAAAATTGTAACTAATAAAAGATAGTTTGATCAAGAAAGAAAGTTCTACTTTATCCAAGAAAAGTACTTACCATAAGACAATCTATGAACTTTTTAATTCGTGAGCATTTTGGATTTGTCTTCTATTATTATTCTTTTTTCTCTAGATATAGTTGAAAGTATGAAAATATTTTAGATAAAAGAAATTACTCATGTGTAGTCTCTAATTTCAAGGGATTAAGATGTATCAATTTTGGTTTTGTGGAGTTAACTTTTGATCAACAGAGTTAGTTTATTTTTGTTGTCTCTTCCACTTCTAGAACAAAATCCTCATGTATATATAAGATTTTCCTTCATTTGTAAACACAAATACATTGAAAGATTGAATGGAATGAAATTACTCTGTGAGTTTTGAGAGAGTTTGATGTTTCTCTTATCTTATTTTAATCCATAAAAAAGTTTCTATATATCTATTTGTACTTATCCTTTAATTACTAGATTAAAAGTAATATATTATGAGTCTTTGCATACTTATTCAAAAAATGAAAAAAAAATCATTATTAGTGTCTCTATGTATAAATCTAATATATAAGAATACTCAATCTTAAAAAATTATAATTTAATTTGATATAAAAATAAGAAAATTACAAAGTTTATATAACATGAAAACAAGTCACGATAATACTGAATAAAAAAGAAAAAGAAAAAATTTATTAAAAATTATATAAAAACCTGTTAAAAAATCATAATAAAAATACATTTTGTGCATAAATTAAAAAAAAAATCACCTTTCATTTCCTTGGCAGGTTAGGATATGTCTATGAAAACTACCTTATGATATAAAAGAAGCATGCCCATACTTAAAAGGGTAATTCCAATATGCCATTTCTTATTTTGGCAAGTAAAACAGATTGGCTCTCCTCACGGTTGTGGGTTATGTTGTTGGTTGTTACGCCATCTTAAGACACTTTTTGGGTCCTAAGTGAATGGGTTCCATAAGAGGAAGGCATGTCCCAAGTTCGAGATTCAGCAATAAAGCTTTTTGGAGCAGATATTACCCATATTCCTATTAAACCAACTACTCGCTTCACAGATTTACACTCACTGTCTCAGATTCAGCCTCTGCCTCAACCCATCATCATCATGGTCATGCCATTCAACCCTTCTTCTCTACTCTCTTTCATTTTCCATCTCGTGCTTTCTTCCTCCTTCTCACGTGCTGCTCTTTTCTTGTGAAAATATTTCAGTAAGCTTCATGCTAAAGTTTGCATTTTTAAACTCACAAAAAGGCTGGAGCTTTATTTGCCTTACTGAAATGGGTATATGAAAGCTATACATGATTTATTTTTTGTTTGTTTAAATGTTAGAAAACTGTTTTTTTTTTTTTTTTTTTTTTTT